>Ga0316205_10000350_pt1 | contig 93988 bp, 92 predicted proteins | sample 3monthpyrite_MG_FD_204941 | JGI IMG/M metagenome (GOLD analysis project Ga0316205, IMG submission 204941) | Microbial mat bacterial communities from mineral coupon in-situ incubated in ocean water Damariscotta River, Maine, United States -... | ecosystem: Environmental > Aquatic > Marine >... | reverse complement strand
GCATTATTTGGCATTATTGAAAAACATAGTCGTATTCACAGCAGGAGAAATATGTAAATGAAACGAAAAGCAGGATTGATTGTTGGATTTTTATTTGGATTGTTGGCCCTATCTAACGCAGCTATCGCCTGTGGTGGTGCCGAATCAGGCAAACATATCGGACAAGTATTATCAATGAACAGCTCAAGCGGTACTTTTACCATTCAAGATGCTGAAACCAATAAAGCGATCACCTTCAATGCCGATGCCGACATATTGACCAATGTCAAAGGTGCCGACGGCCGCGTGATGGTCAATTACGAAGAAAATGACGAAGGAGCACTCGTCGCAACCAGCGTTGTATTCTAAATATTGCTTAGGAATAGGCTATGCAATAACTTCCCATTCCTTATTTTACCTGGCTTGTTAGTGAGCAAAGCCAGGTGACAACTTTTTTCAGACGTTATTTCTAGATTTTGTGACCGATCTAACATATTTTAGCCGCTCCCCATTAATCCCTCTCTTCACCAGCCGTTAACTTCCATATAGTTATATCGACTAATCCATTAATACCAAAGGCTAAGTATCATGGAAATAAGCAGCACCGTCTCAAGTCAAGCCGCCTCACTCGCTCAACAAAAAGCAGGTGACGCCGTCGGTATTAAAGTACTGGAAAAAGCAATGGACATTCAAGGGAGTAGTGCTTTAGAGTTGGTGGAATCAGCCAGTCAGCCATCCAGCGAAAATCTGCCATCACATCTTGGCCAAAATATCAATGTTACGGCTTAAAAAATAAAGGAGCTTAAAAGCAATAAGAGTGAACATGCAGGGAGGGGAGCATGAACACTCTTATTAGGGGGGTGAAACATATGGCCATGACGCCAAAAAAACATTACATTGTTACAAGTAGTTAGGTTATACTTTATCTAATCCTTCGATATCTCCTGCTATTAGCAGAATCAGGCAAAATCATCATAAGCGAACACTTCTGCTTACCGTCACGCGATCCTTCTCTATTGCTCTGCTATCCAAGCTCATATTCAGGCGTTGCATCCAACATGGGTATACTATGCAATAAATTTTGTATAAATAAAAGTAAAATAATAATATATTTACCATAGATAATAATCTATACCAAGGCGTACAACAATGATTCGAATGATGAAAAATACCACCTTCAGACAATTACAAGTCTTTGAATCTATTTCAAGAAATGGCACATTTACGGCCGCGGCTGAAGAACTATTCCTAACTCAGCCAACCTTGTCCATGCAAATGAAAAAACTTACCGATACCATCGGAATTCCCCTTTATGATCAAATAGGTAAGAAAATTCATCTAACGGAGGCAGGCAAAGAACTATTGGCAACAAGCAAAAGCGTATTTAATTCATTTTCCGAATTTGAAATGAAAATCTTAAATATGAAAGGGGTTAAAGAGGGCAATCTGAAACTCGCAGGGGTTACTACTGCCGAATATTTTGCCCCTCGAATTTTAGGCGCATTCTGCCAACGCTATCCTGGCATTAAGGTATCTCTAGAGGTAACCAACCGTCAACGGGTTCTGCAGCGCCTTGCTGACAATTTAGATGATCTTTACATTGTCGGCCATGCCAACCATGTTGAAGGCATCCATATCACACCCTTCTTATCAAACCCTCTAGTTGTGTTAGCGCCAACCAACCATCGCTTAGCGCATGAAAAAAACATCCCGCTAACCGAACTGGCCAACGAGCATTTTCTTATGCGAGAAACCGGTTGCGGCACCATCATGACATTAGATCACCTAATGAGAGAACACGGTTTTCGATTTAAAAGCAGCATGGAGTTAGGCAGCAATGAAGCCATTAAACAAGCTGTAATCGGCGGGCTCGGCATTTCCATGCTATCCATGTACGCCTTGGCGCACGAGCTACAGACCGGCGAATTAACAACCCTTGATATCGAAGGGTTCCCCATCGAGGAACAGTGGTATATCGTCTACCCAGAAGGCAAAAAACTCTCTATTGTCGCTCAAGCTTTTTTTGATTATCTATTAAACGAGGGACGGCAAATCACTCAGTGCTCATTATATACACCAGCACATAAGCAAACATAACTATTTTCGGAAAAAGAAAAACCCTTGTAAAATTAACGACCAAATTACCGAATGCTTCGGTGTCATAGTCCGTGATACTGCGTATTCGGTTAGCAACGCCTCGTATTGGCTTAAAATTTTATCCCATGTGAATGCTTCTAAAAACCGGAGTCTGCTTGCCTCCTGCATGGACTGCACTTGTTGTTCATTCATTAATAAATCATCAAATAATTCATTGCATTCTTGTTGATTTGAAAAATATTTGGCATGTTCACCAGCGACCCAACGATTAAAGCGATTATCATGCGCCATCACCGCAGAACCCGCTCCTAATGCCTCAACCAATGACGGATTGGTACCCCCCACCTGATGCCCATGAATGTATAAACGGCATCCAGCTCGCAATGCTTGCACAGTCTCATTGTCATAAATCGCACCTAAAAATAAAACATCCGCATTGGCACACTCAAGCACTTTTTTATGATACTTGTTTTTCTGAGGAACATATTCACCTAAAATCACCAACTTGACAGGCCGATCCTTAGCGCAAAACGCAGTAACAATTTCAACGATTGAATTTTCCGGTTCTGGGCGAGCAATCACAATTAGATACTCATTCGCCGTTAACCCATATTGATCTAGAATGCTTTTATTTACTGACATCACTGGCTCTGCACCGTAAGCAATAACAGTAATTTTCTTTTCAGATACTCGTCGCATCAAGTGTTTTTTAATCTCGGGATGATCCGCAATTAAATGATTCCCCAGCCAACACCCAAAATGTTCATTAATATAAAACCATAAACGGATAAGCGCAGGCCATTTTTGGCGTTTCCATTCAATACCATCCATATTGATAAGATTAATTTTGTTATTTATCTTCAGCCACAAACAAAAAATCGCGGTATTATAGCCCAAGGTTAATATAACACCCTCTCGCTGCTTAGCATGCCGAATACTTTTCCAGTCGAATATAATACTGCCCACAGCACCATGAGCTGACACAGGAATTTTAATCAGTTGAATACCGCGCCATGTTTGTTCAACTATTTCATCAATGCTGTCATCCTGACAATAAACAATAACATCCCAACCTCTTTCGACCAGATACAAAGATAAATACTGCGCAAATGTTTCAAAACCACCATGTTGCGCAGGCAAACCTCGGGTTCCTAATATTCTTATACATTTATTCATTAGCGTGTAGATATAAAAAATAACAAGTTAGCAACGGATAAATGACGTTAATGAACGTGCATACTAATTTTGGGGGAAAACGACCTCCCACGACACACACATTTCCGCCATAAAACATATAGCGACAGCAACGATTATTTTTTTAACTACGGAATGAAAATATCTAGAAAAAGGTATCTAGCCAAGTCGACATTTTTAGGGTTTATTACTTATTGACGATGAGGTGAATCAGCTTCTTCATGGGAACAGGAAAAAATAGCCAATACATAGTGACATAAATTAGGGCACCCAATACTATTTGAGCGATCAATAAGGCTAACAAAGACAGTTCAAAGAACAAAGGAATAGCCATCACCGCCATTGTCATCAATAAAGCAATAAAGAATGCACGTGACGCACTGCTTAGGTAATCGGAAAAACATCGGCCAATTAACTTTTTAATCAGAAATTGATATTCCACGGGAAAATAGACTAACTCCAAAACAAGCAAAGCAACGATGGCACCAGTCACCCCGTATATTTTTGTTGCAAAATAAAGTACAGGAAGTTGTATAAAAAAAAGTGCAACATTCCATTTAAAACCAAGATCAGCACGTCCTTTCGCTAATAACAAAGATCCAATAGGATTACCCATGGATCGAAAAAAAGCAACCAATACCAGCAATTGCAACAACTCGATGGAAGGCGCCCATTGCTCTCCAAAAAAGAATGGAATTAATGTCGGTGCAATGGCAAACAATCCTAGCAATAAAGGAGCATTGATGGTTGATAACAAATTCCGCAATGTCATAAAACCATGGCGTAAACGTTCATTATCCGTATTGATTTTAGCAAACACAGGGAAAGCAACCCGAGTGAATAACGGATTGATCTTGGAAATCGGCTGAATCACCAAATTAAAAGCTAACGAATAAAATCCTAAGGCTTGCGCGCCTAATAACGACCCGATAAGTAATTGATCAACTCGCTGATTAAAGTAATTAACACAGCGATCCCCCATTTGAAACATCCCAAAGCCAATAAATTCTTTAATTTCTTTGAAACTGAAATATAACTGTGGTTGCCAGTGATTAAAACCATACCAGCTAAGTATGCCCGATCGTACACTCACTGAAATTAACCGCCCCCATACCAAAGACCATACCCCAAAACCCAGCCATGCAAAAAGAATTGCCGAACAAACACCAAATGAAGAGGCGCTAGAATCAATAAAAGCTAATCGCTTAAACATCAAGTGCTTTTGCATTAAAATTTCGAATTGTTGCCCAATGGAACCAATAACAAAAACCAATGCGATGCAAAGTAATAGACTTTGCAAACTCGTCTCTTGGTAAAATAAAACAATAAGTGGTGATACCATCACAAACAAAGCAGCAACAATAACCCCACTCAATAGCGTAAGCCAATATAAAGAGGAGAGTTGGCGTCGAGTAATATCTTGCCGATGAATAATGGCAGCACTTACCCCCATATCGGCAAACGACTGGGCAAAAACTAAGAACACCATCACCATCGCCATTAAACCAAAATCCTGTGGTGTTAGTAAACGCGCTAATACAACAAGCTGCACTAACTCCAGCAGAGTCACAATCATCGTCGATGCACCACTCCATTTTGCCCCGGAAGCGGCGCGTTTACGCAAATCGAGCATGATGTCTGTATATTTCTTAGTTTATGGGGTCATTGAGCAAAGGAATTTGTTTTGAAAATGGCTTAATGGCAGGCTGAACATAACGAGAACCATAGTTATAATTAGCACCGTATTTCACAATTTTGTTTAAATTAACTTTATTTAAAATCGCACCAAACAGTGGTGCGTTCACATTGATTAAGCGTGAAACTGCAGACATTGCATCATTATGAGTGGTTGAATCTGCTTTTACCACAAAAAGTACCGCATCGGCATGACGGGCAAGAACAAGACCATCACTCACTAAATTAATCGGTGCTGAATCAATAATAATACGATCGTAGTGCTTTGCCAAACCACTGATGACATGATTAAATCGCCGAGACGATAATAATTCCAAAGGATTTAAAGGTGATTTACCAGCAGGTAACAGATCAATCCCATCAAATTCAAGCCGATGGATGCAATCGGCAACCCCTGCGGTACCCTCTAACAAATCGGCTAATCCTGCACTCTGCAATGGTAAAAGACTGAATTTTCCGATAGAGGATTTTCGCATATCCGCATCAATCAGCAGAACATTTTCCATTTGCCCTAAAGAAAATGCTAAATTCATTGCAATGGTAGTTTTCCCTTCTCCAGGTAAAGAAGAAGTCACTGCAATCACTTTCGATTTATTATGCTCATCTGATAGCAAAATACTCGTTCGAATCGTTCTAATTGCCTCAGAGAATACTGAATCACTATTACTTAAAAAGCTACGTGATACATTATATTGCTTAAAATTTTTCATTTTAAACAAAGGAACTAATCCTAAAGTTAACAAATTCAATTTATTTTGAATCTCATCGGCACTTTCAAACCGATTATTCAAATGATACAAAACAAAAGTTAACAAAATACCAAGCGACAAACTCAAAATGAAAGTAATCAGCACAATTAATGATTTTTTTGGTTTAATGGGTTTCATTGGTGCAAATGCTGGATCTACAATTCGGCCATTAGCAGATTGCAGCCCTTCTGTGGCATTGGTTTCCTTGTAACGTGTAATAAAGGTATCATACAGTTGACGGTTAGCTTCAACTTCTCGCTCTAGCTCACCTAGCCGATATTCCTTTCTATTGATATCCTGGATAGCAATTTTGCCTTTTTCGGCGGCTTCTACAAGATCTTTCTCGTTCGCTACAGCAACTTGATATTTTTTTTCAATTCCGAAAATAACATTAGAAACTTGCTGGCTGAGATTATTTTTAGCAGCAGTAAGCTTAGACTCTGAGGCAACCATTTTAGGATGATCTGGACCATATCGCTTAGCCAGCTCCGCTTGATTTCGTTCTGCTTCGGCAACGGCTTCTTTAAGACTTTTAACCAAACTATCATCTAATACGGCTGGCACAGAATCTAATTTTTCAATGGGTTCATTTTTCAGAATATCAGCTTGTTTATAATCGTTCTCAGCTTCTAACCTTCGACTCCTTGCTTCAATGAATTTGGCCGTCGTCTTACTTAGTTCATCTGCGGCTAAAGTCCTAACACCGTGAACATCAACTAAGTTAAAACGTTCACGATATGATTGTAGATTTTTCTCAGATGTATCCACCGTCTTGCGCAATTCAGTCATACGTTCAGTAAGCCAAGATGAAGCTTGCTGATTGATCTCCATGTGAGCATCTAATTGACTTTTAATATAAAGATCTCCAATAGTATTGGCAATAGTCGCCGCTAATTCTGGATCGCTTGCTTCGAATGTAATTTTTATTAGTTGAGTATTAGTGATGCCAGAAACACTTAACCGATCTAAAATCTGATTAATTAATTGATTTTCTTTTATCTGATCACCCACCGCACCTGTTTGCTTCATTTCTTCTGGGGAGAAAACGAATAAAATTTTATGCCATATTGTTTTTAAAAAATTAGTATTATTTTGTGACTTTCCGGAAAATTCAGGATGATCATTGAGATCTAATTTATGAATAACCTTTTTAATCAGCTCTCTTGATTTCAAAATTTCAATTTGTGTTAAAAAATATTCACGCTTGCTGGTATCAATACCATAAATATCATCAACAGAAATTATTTTAGCCTGGCGATCTTCAACCAACAAAGTTGCTGACGCACCAAAAATTGGCGTCATTGAATAGACAAAAAAAACAGCCATAAGTGTAATGATGCTTGCTAAGCTTATTATTCCCCATTTATTCTGCGCGACTCGCTGCCAATACTCATGAAGATTAATATCTTGAACATGAACCAAAGGGGTCAAATTTGTGTGGTCTGAATTTTGATTATATGACATTAGAAAAAGCTCTGTTCAATAGTAATAATATCACCTGGTCTAATCGGGTCGTTCAACCCTATTTTCGCCCTATCCATGCTATCCGCTACATCATGAATCACATAGATTCTGTCTTTAGAAGCGCGATTAGTAAACCCTCCGGCGAGAGTAATTGCTTTTTGTACAGTTAAACCCAGTTGAAAAGCATATCCACCAGGCTGCTTGACTTGTCCATTGATAAAGAAATTACGGTATTCAGTAATAGTTATATTAACTTTCGGATCAACTAAATAACGTCCTCTCAAACCATTTGCAATCAAAACTTCCAGCTCCCTGATTGTTAAGTTTGATGCATTGATTTCACCTAAGAAAGGATAAGAAAATGTTGCTGCACTATTGAGATTCACCTGCATACTCAAATCCTGCTCGTCATAGACATGTATTTGGATCAAATCACCTTTATTCAATCGATATATGAACGCTTCAACGTTAGGCGAATTAGCTATTGGCTCGACAGTTATTTTTTTCGCGATTTGTAGGTTTGCAGAGATATCATTTTCGGCATAAAAATCGATGCCACTCATGTCATATTGCCAATCTTGCTCAGTACTCTTAACGGTGTAATTATCACTGGCACAAGCAGGCGCCATAAATAGGCAAAATAGAAAAGTAAATAAGAATTGACGGCATACTAACATAAATTAATTCACATTCATTTATATAGCAAGAAGGAGCCATTACTGAGTATTTTCATTGGTCATGAAAAACTCCCTGTTGAATGACATTCAATGAGAATACTATCGACAACTTAGCCATTAGTTAAAAGATAATAAATCAATGGAGACTAAAAGAATGTACTATAGTTTTTAGCATCACCATGGCAGCTACCGCTCGCCATCGACGACTTCCTCTGCAATATTATGAAAAATATAGGAAAATGAACAAACGTATTTTATTTGTACATCAAAGCGCAGAATTATATGGTTCAGACAGAACATTTGAACAGTCAATCAGAGCCTATAAAACCGCCCATCCAAATTCATGCATAAACGCCATCCTACCCTATGAGGGACCACTGATTGACAAAATTAAACCTTATGTTAACAAAGTTTACATTGAACCACTTGCCGTGCTGAGAAAAGCCAACTTGAAATCCTTAAAGTTGCTAAATATTGCTGCTTTTATTCGATCTGTACGCAAAGCAAAAAAAATGATCCATGCCCATGATCTTACTTATATCAATACCGTCGTCATTATTGATTATCTGATCGCAAGTCGACTGGCTAAACGGGCTTGTTTAATTCACGTACATGAGTTGCCTGTTGGCATTGAGAAGATCATACTATCTTGTTTATTAAGTCTCTCATGCGGGCTTGTGATATTTAATTCTCAACCGACAAAACACGCTTTTATACTCCCAAAAGAACGTAAAACATGTGTTATCCTAAACGGCACAAATATCAAAAATGATGCGCCAATCGATGATCTGTCGCATTTAAGAATCTTACTAATTGGCCGCTTTAGCACTAAAAAAGGCCAAATGTTATTTCTCAAGTCACTTGCTTTATTACCTAATTCGATCAAGCATAATATCGAAGTCCGGCTGGTTGGTAATGTTTATCAAAACCAAATACATTTCAAACAAGAAATCATAGAATACATTAGCAGACTAGCGCTTGGTAACAATATTCAGTTATGCAACTTTATCGAGGATCCAACACAACATTATCTCTGGTCGAATCTAGTGGTCGTTCCATCATTAAAACCAGAACCCTTTGGTTTAGTTGCCATAGAAGCCATGGGTTATGGACGCCCAGTGATTGCTGCGCAACATGGAGGGTTAGGCGATATTATCGTCGATAAAGTCACAGGTTTATTTTTTAAACCAGGCAATAGCAATGATCTTGCCGAAAAATTAAGCTATTATGCAAATAATGTTCAATCTCTTAAAGTCCATGGTGAAGCAGGCAGAACAGTTTTTATAAAAAACTATGATGAGTTACATTATTTGAAAAATATGACTCAAGCAATAGACAGTCAATTGGAGTCAGTTACGACTTGCTAATCACCTGCTTTTGATTTTAAGTTGAGAACCAATGTAAAGTAAATAAAAAGAAAAAAACCGAAAGGTGATGATAAATTGACACCAAAAAAACCTTCGCTAGCACCATGTACAATCATTAATAATAAAATACCAATCAGAAAGTCAACATTATAATTCGCGGCTTGCAGCAAATTTCTTTTAAACTTGTTAAAAGCAGCCAATAAGAATCCAATAAAAAGTATTAAACCCGGCAACCCAGTACCTGCCAATACCTGAAGATAACTATTGTGAGCACCTGCCAAAGCAACATGACCCAATTGCACAGTAATTTTTGGACTAATTGCACCATAACCATGCCCAACCAGTAACGCTTGCATATTAAGCTGCTGCAAAATCATTTGCCAAATAAAAGTTCGGCCAGTTAAGTTTTGCAAATCTGAACCATCTTTTTCTCTGGCTAATATACTCGCTATTAAATCCGCAAGAAAATAGCCTAATACCGTAATGACTGACAAGCCCACTATTAAAAAAACAAACTTTGATGATTGCTTAAATAAATAGGATAAAAATAATGCGCCAAAGTAACCCACAAAAAAAGCCATCATTGCCCCTCGCGAAAAACAAAATAGCAAAACAACTGTGGATATCAATAAAAAAGCGTATAAAGCAAAACTATGTTTCATTGCTAGCACACCAATTTCCTGGAGCTTAGATTTATAATATAAGGTTAACAAAAATCCAGTGCCAAATAGTGAGGCGGCTTCATTTGGATGCACATATATTCCAAAAAGATTACGTCCTTCAACTGGCTGAGTTATACCCAAATACAATAAAACGAAGGAAACAATTGTTAAACTGAATAATAAATGACGGTAGATTAAGAGGTTTGCTGTCTTTTGATAAACAGCCAAATATTGAGCACAAAGAGAAAACAGTGAAATTAACGACACACCAAAAATGGCAAGTTTTACCGATGAATAATCATATGAACTCGCCCAAATTAATTCAATGCCAGCCAACACAAAAAATGCAATAAGAATCCAAAATATCTTTAATACATATAAAAATGAATGAAAAAAGACAGGTCGTATTAGACTCAGTGCCAATAGCGTAACAATAGGAAGAAGATAAATTACAGCTTTAGAAATGGACCATAAATTGACACCTCCCTGACTTAAGTCTGAGTTATCAACTTGAGTGACACCACCCGCAGTAAAGGTAATCGCCATAAATAATAGCACCATCTGGACACCTAAAATACGCGACCATCCCATTATTTTAATACCCTCAAAAACCTGATATTCATCTACTGATTCAATTAACCCGATTTAGCATCCACATAAGCTTATAACGCAACTTCAATATAACAGGGATTTTTGCCAATACCATGAATAACATTAAATACATCATCATGGATTTAATCTGATGCCGCTTCAATAAATTAAAGGCTTCACGATATCTATCTGCTCTAATGGCGGTAAATGATAAACGTCGAATATACTTATTTTTTAACTTTGCATCTTGCTCTAAGACATGGATAAAACGTTCGCAAATCAAAGAAAAATTGGTATACTCTTTATCAAAGGCACTGATAGATTTTTTTGAGGTAATTTGTTTTCGATCCCCATCAACATTCCAAATAGCCACGGTCTCAGGTAAATAGTCGATAGTAAATTTTAGCGAGATATCCAGATAAAACTGCATATCTTGATATTTTTTAAGGCGCTCATCAAACTGTACTTGCTTGATAATTTTATTTTTAAAAAGCGAGCTATTGGTATGAATAACATTCCATCGAAAAAAATTATCCATTACATCAAAAAAATAGCCATCCTCGATTACTGTTAAGACTTCAGTTGAATTTTCTTTCAACAAGTCAACTTTCGAAAAAACCAAATCAGTATCTGGATTTTCTTTGAGAAAAGATAATTGTGTTTCAATTTTATTTGGTAAATAATAATCGTCGTCATCTAACAAGCAAAGGAAGTCACCCCGAGCGGTTTGTAACCCTATATTACGCGCAGCTGCCCCGCCCAGAGATACAGGATTCACCACTAGCTTAATACGTGGATCGTCAATCGCCATGGAAAATGGCGTGTTTGAACCATCATCAACAATAATAATTTCAATATTTTGATAGGTCTGTGCTAAAACACTATGGATCGCCCGGTGGAGTAATTCCGAGCGATCTTTGGTAGGAATAATGACTGAAACTAAATCTGGCTTCATGGGGGATAATATACCGGTTAAATTAAATGACACTACCATAGATATTGGCGAGTCGTTCAGCTTGAATACCAACATCATATTCTTTTTCAACTCGATGACGGCCGGCTTGTAAAATATCCGGCCATTTATCAACATTATTTAACAACCATCGAATGCTTTCTTCCAAACCATAGACATCTCTTTCATCAGCAAGTAAACCCGTCTTTCCTTCCGAGATGACTTCAGGAATATCACAGTGACGAGTACCCACAACTAACATCCCGGTTGCGGCCATTTCAATAATACTCACCGGCGCACCACCTTCACAATCACCATCACTGGCAGTCACACTTGGCGATAGAAAAATATGATGTTGATACGCTTCTTCAATCAATCTAGCGTGATTTTGATAACCCAATAATTGGGTATTTTTTTGTAGACCATTTCTCTCAATGGCTTTGAGTATTTTTTGTTTTTCCTGACTAGCATTTCTCGTTGGCCGGGCATCACCAATGATGGTGATCTCTAATAATACATCATGCTTTATCCGCCCCAAGGCTTCAATCGCATAGGGAATGCCTTTTTTTTCTAAAAAACTTGCCGCAATTAGCACACGCAATGTTTGGCTGGGATGCCAGTCTCTTAACTTAAAAGCAATATCCTTAACATTGATGCCTAAGTGTTGTACGATGGTTTTTTCAGGAGAGCAACCTAAGGCTTGAATTGATTTTGCCATATAAGGCCCTTCACATAAAATTCGATCCACAGATTGAAATAATTGATGATATCTTTTATTCCAACGCCCATCTTGCTTGGGTAAATAATTCACATCATAACCATAATACGTAGCAAGATGAGGAATGCCCAAGCGCTTTGCAGCACCAATATTCTGCCAAGCCACATTACCAAAATGCGAGTGTAAAACTTGAGCTTGGTGTTTTTTCATTTGACGTACGGAGAATGCCAGATGGTTTCTAAGACCCAACTTTCTGAAACCTTTGTCAAGCCAAATGCGCGTTTTAGCAAGTTCGGATAATGAATGTATGTTGGATAACAAGAATTGATCTTTATTTATGGTTTTTTCGCACAAGATGTGTGGCACAATGTGATCAGGGAGGAAGCGGATTTGGTTATAAATCCAGTTTTCGGTTTGAGGCAACCATTCAGAAACACTATGGAATACAGCTGTCATATTTTTACGCACATGTTGAGTGAGTTTCTATTGTTTTTTGTTTCATATGTTACGAAAATAACAAAAGTATATTAATGTTTTCTTTTAAATCCAGACAGAACACTTACAATAATTATTGATAATAATTATATCTAATAAAATCAACTGGTAATGAACTTTACCTACACGAATGAAGAAAAGGATCTTGTCGTGACAGAAAAATCACCATTAACAGATGCACAAACCACCTTTATCAATAAAGTCGCGTTCCGGAGCATCACAGCAGAACACTGCTCATTAGATAATGCATTGGCTCGTACAGCTTATAAAGACGTGTTAGCACCGATGGACTCACCGCCTTACCATCGAGCCATTGTCGAAGGTTTTTTAGTACAAACAAAAGACACAAAAGGTGCAAGTGACCAAACCCCTATTCGCTTTCAAATAACTGGAGAAGTCAAACCCGGTGAATCACAATGCCCCATACCACAAGACATGCAAGCCATACGCGTATCTACCGGTAGTATTGTTCCTGAGGGTGAATTTTCTATCGTTAGAATGTGGGAAGCTGAAATAAGCGGTCAGTCGTTTCAGATTAAGCGCTCTTTTCCAGCCAGATTTTTTATTGAGAACCGTGGCTGTGACATTGAAAAAAATACTATGGTCTGCTCGGCAGGCACAACACTAAGTGCCATGGATATCGGTACTCTGGCTAGCTTAGGCATCACAGAGGTTAGCGTTGCGACTAAACCCACCTTGAGTATATTTTCGTCAGGCGATGAAGTTATTCCTTACACAGCACCCTTTCAACCAGGAAAAATATACGACTGCAACTCCATGATGTTATCTGCTGCAGCTCATGGCGCGGGTGCCATCCCCACCTTCAAAGGCATTATGAACGATGATTTTAAACAATTTGTTAAGCAAGCTAAACAAGCACTCAACACCTCAGATATGCTGCTAATCTCAGGAGGAACCGCTGTCGGCGGTAAAGATTTCATTTCTGACTTGATTCGAGAAATCGGTGAATTAATCATTGATGGAGTTCCTATGCGATCCGGTCGCCCGTTAATCATGGGGATTGCCAATCAAAAACCCATCGTTTGCGTTGCTGGTCATCCACCAGAAGCCTTACGTGGTTTTCAGCTATTTGCCGTACCTACCATTCAAAAACTTATGGGAATCGATGTGAAATTACCTGAAGACCGCCCCTCACAAGCTTGATGTGATATACCGTGCTGCAGATAATTGATACTAACAAGCATCTGCAGCAAATATTTTTCAGTGCTTTCTTCACCATTTATGTACCTTAATTTAAGCGCTTTAAATCCAAAAATATATCTGAGCGGGGCAATTGTCATCGGCTGCCTGCAAGTGATCGACGGCCTGCTTGCCTGGCAAGCAGTGCAAACCAATATGGCAATCGCTTTCTCTTTGTTAGAATTGGTTTGGTTTTTTGTATCGATCCTGTATTTCACCGTATTTTGGCAAAGGCAGCTGTCAAACCAAGTGCCGGGTTGTTACTTGATTTATTATCTTGGCAGTTGGTTATATGGAAATTATTTATTGGCAAGTACAGCGTCGTTAATACTGCCAACGGGCTACATCATCATCGCGATAATCTTTGGTATTTTCTATTCAACACTGGGGTATCGTCATTATCAAAAATGCAGATAAGAAATGGGCGATACATGATTAAACCAGATACACATCAAAACGGGTGTTCTTGCTTTCGATGTAAAATGAAGGCACAGCTCCCACCAGGCTATCGGCATATTTAGGCCGCTTCACAACCACGCGCTGCACAGCCTTTTTCAATGCCAGCTGAAATAAATCATTCACATCAGCATCATCCCCAACTAATGCACGTAACATACGCATTTCTTTTTTTACCAAGGCATTGTTTTTTCGTTCAGGAGCAGGGTACATCGGATCCATATAAATTACTTGAAAAGTATCTAAAATCGACAAATTTCTCAAATACGTTATGGCATCCACGTTAACCATAGTTAGTCGTGATTGTATTATGTTAGCAATCTCTGGGTGCGCTCTTGCGCGCTGCATGGCATCCTGAACCAGTGTCACCAGAATTTCCGAGCGCTCTAACATGCACACCGAACAACCTAATCCAGCAAGCACAAATGCATCTTTTGCTAACCCAGCGGTTGCATCAAGTACTGTTGGGTTTTTTCCTTTTTTCAAACCAATCGCTTTTGCTAACGCTTGTTTGCGCCCTCCTCCCATACGATAGCGAAAACCCACAGCACCTTGAGTAAAATCGATGCGCAATGGTTTCATACTAATATCCGCACAATAATGAAGCTCGATACCGGCCAAGGTAACCAATAAAAAAAAACCATCCGAACATCTCTGCACAGACTCAAAATATTGAAACGGTATTGCTAACTTTAGAGCCAAACATTTCGCTTGCTCCAATAAACTGGGATCAACCGCACTTATTACAACTAAACTGTCATTTTCCTGTCTAATCATATTAAGTAATGTTATCTCTTCCACACATATCCTGGACCGATACTCCGTCATTCCTAATTTACGGAATGACTATTGCAAACAAACTATCTGTAACAAGATGTGTTTTCCAAATAATCATATGTGTTGATGATATAGTCCTAGTTTCATCACTCATCTATCGTGAAAAATCATCTGTTACGCCTAATATAATTTCATCAATCAAGCAAAAAGGAGTGGGCAAATGCAAGCTATCAATAACGCATCTATCCCAACCAAACAAGTGCCATGGTACAAGTTAACAATCGTCCTACTGTGCGTAACTTTTCTTTTCACTCAGAATAGTTACGCAACCCAAAGCTCAACAAAAGACAAACCATTAGCGAGTGACGAGCTAAAACCATTATCTTCCAAGCAAAATTCAAAACTTGAGAAAGGCGTTTTCCTCGTTGCCACCAAAACCCTCGATAATAGCCCCTTTGATAAATCTGTTATTTATGTCACCCAATATGGTTCATCAGGCACCTATGGACTCATTGTTAATCGGCGGCTACCCATGGCAGTCAACGAAGTCATCCCTGAAGCAAAACAATCAGATGATGAAAACAATTTATTTTTTGGCGGACCCATGCATGCTCGACATTTATTTATATTAACCGAAACCAACGAGGCCGCTGGCTTACACCCTGTCAATCACGGTATCTATTTCGGTGCTGGCCCAGCCATTGTGTCGCGCCTGGAAAAATCTGATAATCAACATTCTATTCGAACTTATGCCGGTTTTTCTAGCTGGGGACCTGGACAAATTGAGCAAGAAATAAAAAGTGGCGACTGGCTTGTTATACCCGCAAATTCCCAGCAACTATTCAATAAGAATCCTGAATTACTCTGGACTCAATTGTATAAGAACTGGGGAGGTGATTGGATATAAAGCATTTTTCAGTCAATGAGACTACAATCACACTAAGCAATAACTTTTTCCTCAATAATTGCTCTCAACTGCATTTCCTCGGCCGATGACAATACCGACTTCGGCCATTGATATGCCAATTTCTTTTTAATATAAAATAAAAAAGCGCTTTTTGTTTCAGTCACCTTAGTTACCGCATGCCAGCCAAACTCAACCGTTCCACCTGTTTCGCTAAATCCTAAGCCATTCCGTGAAATGAAATAATGAAATGGTGTCGCCCTATGGCTTGGCTTATTTTGATCCCGCCACAACATCACATATTGAATCATAGGAAACACAACAAATGCGTAAAGCAAACCCGAAGCCAACAATAAATTATTGGAAACCTTGGCAAACAATGGCTGAAAAAAAGTCGCCTGAGGTATAAGACCTAATGCATAGATAATAAACGGAATACCAAGGAAGCAAAAATAAAAAACTTTACTGCTTCGGCGCCGTAAAAAACGCATTCGCTCAATCCAAAAAAGATGGGATAATGATGCATCAAATGTTTTGCTTATTTGGCCGACAGGCTGGCTATTTTTATCCATATATTTACGATTGTAATGAATTTGCTACTATTCAGGCTTATACTAAGGGTTTACAGTTGCCTTGTTACGGATTATTAATCATGCATCGTCAATATTTGCTGACCCAATTAAATGCCTACTATACCCACGATAAGCAGGAACGTGTTATGCACGCTCAAACCCTTGCCTTTGTTGAACGTTCAAAAGATGTTTTTAAAAACTGGAACCCTGAAGGCCATATCACCGGCTCCGCCTGGGTGCTGGACAACGATTATCGCCATGTGCTGCTCACCCACCATAAAAAACTCAACCAATGGTTTCAACTTGGTGGTCACTCTGACGGTAATCCAGAAACCTTTCAAGTCGCTCAAAGAGAGGCCATGGAAGAATCAGGCCTGCGAGACATAAACGCACCAAACGAAATGATTTTTGATATTGATATCCACACCATTCCCGCACGCAAAGGGGAGCCCGAGCATTTACATTATGATATTCGATTTTTATTTGAAGCAGACCGTCACACCCCATTACAACTCAGCGATGAATCCCATGCACTCGCCTGGGTCGCACTAGATCAGGTCAGTGAAAAAACAAACGATCCGTCTATACTACGCATGGTTAAAAAGACACTCGCCCTAAAAACTACCTAATAACGCGGATCACACATACATACCCAAAACGCTTGAGATTTAGGTATAGCCAGCATTAGACAATGCTGGCATATAAAAATTGGCCACTGAGTTATTGCCCAGCAATCGCCATGTTGTCTAACAATATCGATCCGATTTGAATGTTACGCCGTCTATCTGCATCGTTACCAATCATTTGTATATTCCTGAACATATCACGCAAATTACCCGCAATGGTAATCTCCTCCACAGGGAATTGAATTTCACCATTTTCCACCCAGAAGCCAGCGGCTCCTCGTGAATAATCGCCAGTGATATGATTAACGCCCTGGCCCATTAACTCGGTTACCAGCAACCCTTTGTCCATCATTTTAAGCAGTTCGGCCTGGCTTTTCATCTCGTTGCCTGAAGCAATCAGATTATGTGTGCCGCCCGCATTCCCGGTAGTTTGCATACCCAAGCGTCTCGCCGAATAGCTGCTAAGAATATAGCCCAACAACACACCCTTTTTTACTAAATCTCTGGCTTGAGTTATCACACCTTCACTATCAAATGGCGCGCTACCCAACGCACCTTTCAAATGCGGCTGCTCTTCAATATGGAACCAATCAGGAAATAATTGCTGGTTTAATGAGTCCAACAGAAATGACGTTTTCCGATACAAACTACCACCACTAATCGCCCGCGTAAAATGTCCCAACAAACCGGAAGCCGTCTCCGGTGCAAACAAAACAGGGGCTTGTTGAGTCGGCAAACGACGGCCATTCAAGCGGGCCAAGGTTCGTTGGGCCGCTTTTTCCCCAACAGATTTAGCAGAATCTAACGCTTCATGATTACGCGCAGCGGTATACCAATAATCACGTTGCATGGTGTCACCATCCTGGCCAATGACACTACAACTGATACTATGCCGTGTCGTCGGATAACCACCCGCAAATCCATGTGAATTACCATAAATATGAACTCCTGAGTGACTCGCCACCGAAGCACCTTCTGAGTTAGTAATCCGCTTATCGTATTGGCGGGCGACCTGCTCGCACTCAAGTGCTAATTCCAGTGCGTGTTCACTATCTAACTCCCAAATATAATTCAGAGCTAAATCAGGATAGTCCCAAGCCATGAGCGCCTTATCAGCCAATCCTGAATACACATCTTCTGCCGTGTACTTTGCGATACTACAGGCTGCCGCGACGGCTTCACGAATCGCGCTTGGACTAAAATCTGAGGTGCTTGATGAGCCTTTTTGCTGCCCCATAAAAACAGTAATGCCTAAACCTTTATCATGGTTATATTCCAACGTCTCAACATCGCCTAAGCGCGCCGTTACCGACAAACCCGTTTCCACACCAATAGCCACTTCGGCAGCGCTAGCCCCTTGTTTTTTGGCCTCAGTTAATGCGTTGTCGATAACATCCAGGTATTGTGTTTGAGATTCATTCATTTGAAGTAATATCACTTGTTGATGACAATAATCGTAACTCGTCGAGACTATTTGTTAAGCAATGGTCACGTCGCCCATGCCTAAATAAATGGCACATATCACATGCTTGTACCACCGATGGTTAAACCATCAATGCGCAAGGTTGGTTGACCGACACCCACAGGCACACTTTGCCCTTCTTTACCACAGGTGCCTACCCCTTCATCGAGTTCTAAATCGTTACCGACCATGCTCACTCGGGTTAAAACATCAGGCCCATTACCAATCAAGGTGGCCCCTTTCACGGGTCTTGTCACTTTCCCACCTTCAATGAGATACGCTTCACTCGCTGAGAAAACAAACTTCCCAGAGGTAATATCCACCTGACCCCCCCCAAAATTGACTGCATAAAGCCCTTTATCGATGGAAGCGATAATTTCCTCTGGTGTGTGCGGGCCTGGCAACATGTAAGTATTGGTCATACGCGGCAAAGGTAAATGAGCATAAGATTCACGCCGTCCGTTTCCGGTAGGCGCCACGCCCATCAGTCGGGCATTCATTTTATCTTGTAGATACCCCTTCAATATCCCGTTTTCTATCAGGGTCGTGCATTGGGTTGGTACCCCTTCATCATCAACACGGAGTGAGCCACGGCGTTCTGCCAAGGTCCCATCATCGACAACCGTACATAGCGGCGATGCGACTTTTTCACCAATACGTCCTGCAAATGCAGAGCTACCTTTTCGATTAAAATCACCTTCTAAACCATGACCGATAGCTTCGTGTAATAAAACACCCGGCCAACCCGGCCCAAGCACCACATCCATGGTACCGGCAGGGGCCTCAACCGCCTCTAAATTTAATAACGCCTGGCGAACCGCTTCGCGAGCAAAACCTAACGCTCTATCGTTATCAAGAAAATAACCATAAGCAACGCGCCCACCGCCGCCTGATGAGCCTTGTTCCCGCCGGCCATCTTGCTCAGCCACCACACTGACACTCATGCGTACCAAAGGCCGAACATCCGCCGCCAAAGTCCCATCAGAAGCAGCCACCAACATCACTTCCTGGGTGCCAACCAGACTCACCATCACTTGCTGAATTCGCGTATCAAGCCGTCTTGCTTCACTATCAACCGATTCAAGTAAGCGTATTTTTTCCCGTTCATTCAGGGTACTCACAGGATCAATAGGAAGGTATAAATCATGCCCTGCCCCATTGCTAACCCAAGCATTCAATCGACCTTGCTGCCCTTGCCGGGAGATCGCCCTTACCGTTTTTGCTGCCTGCTCTAGCGCCGGCAAGGTGATTTCATCAGAATATGCAAAGCCAGTTTTTTCGCCACTCATGGCTCTGACACCGACACCTTTTTCAATTCCAAAAGTGCCATCTTTAACAATACTATCTTCTAACGACCAAGACTCATACCGACTCACTTCAAAATATAAATCTGCGTTATCAACACCACGTTGTGTCATTAAATGATTAAGTACATTTGATAAATCACTTTCACCGAGACCCGCCGGTGAAAAAATTAACTGCTTGGCAATTTCTATCTCTGAGTTCATAAAATAGTCACTAAAACTTTCGATGATCAATACTAGGAAAATTCCGCCTGACACTTGCCATTCGCTCTTGATCAATATCAGCGACGACAAAGCCAGACCCTCGAGGCAATCGATCAAGCACTATGCCCCACGGATCAACAATCATGCTATCACCATGTGTTTCCCGCCCATTAATATGAAATCCGCCTTGTGCCGCTGCGATAACATAACAAAGATTTTCGATGGCACGTGCCCGAATAATAATTTCCCAGTGCGCTTTTCCTGTGATTGCGGTAAATGCAGAGGGCACTGCAAATATTTCCGCCCCTCTATCAAGCATAGACCGAAACAATTCAGGAAATCGTAAATCATAACAAACCGCTAATCCAACCTTACCAAATGGTGTATCAAGCACCACCACAGACTCACCCGCTTCAATGGTCCTGGATTCGGTATAACTTTCACCACTATCGACAACATCCACATCAAATAGATGGGTTTTATCATAACGGGCGACTCGCTCACCTTGGTCATTAAAAACTAAACAAGCCGCTCGCACCTTGTTTACATCATCCGCCGCTAAAGGGATAGTCCCCCCAACCAGCCAAATCTTTTGCTTAGCCGCCTGCTCTGCTAAAAACTCCTGGATTTGCCCATCACCATCCCGCTCCCGGATTTTCACATTATCTTGCTCTGAATTCCCCATTAGTGCAAAGTTTTCTGGCAACACAACGAGTTTCGCTCCCGCATCGACTACGCGACCAATTAAACGCTCGGCTTCAATTAAATTAGCATTCACATTGGGACCAGATGCCATCTGGATAGCCGCCACCCGCTTCATCAAGCTTTTTACCTCCGTACCTATTTCTAAAAATGTATGAGAAAACTAACATCATCCAAAAATATTTCAAACTTGCTAATTTCCATTAAAAAAAAACAATAAGCCTCATATGGATATAATCGATCGTGTAAGCTTTGTTTAAAAATGTTTGTGACTTATTTTTAAACAAAGGCATGCGATTCCAAACAGTAGATGACCATTAACTGCTGTGCTTATACCTTACATGACATACCCTCACAATGGAAAGCAATCATACTTATTGAGAACACTGAATAAAAACTATTGTATAAAATATCATCGAAACACAACATTCTTTATCCGTGTCGCCAAAAATGGCGATCAATCAAGCAGTCATTTTTAAAAATCTGATTCGTCTAAAAAATCATCTGACTGATCAAAAAAACGTTCCACACGTTTAATTTTTGGCTTTTCCCAAGGCCCTGTAACTTCATATTGCACGGCACTTAAATCCTCGAATTGTGGTTCAAAAAATTTTTGAACCACAAAAATTGCCACTCCAGCTACAACCGGCTGCACGGCTGTGAAAAAAGCACCCAATAAAGGGATACCCTCGCCTATTTTAGGAACAACGGTCACCACCTGGTCATAATTTTGTCCAATAAGATTGATTCGCCCGGCGATATCAACCTTGGCTATTGGGCTGTTAATCAACAAACCACTGGTGTACGCATTACCCATCTTAATATCATATTCCCCACTGATTCCATCGAAATTGAAACCTTTCTCAAAAATCCTTGGCAACGACTGTAAACTAAGCAAACCAAATATACGACCCGCTGTCCCTGGATTAATATCCATTAAGTTTCCTTTATTGATAGAAAGGACCACTTTGCCTGTTAAATTCTCTAACGAGAAGTCCATCGGGCTTCCCTGCCAAGTCGCCCCCATTTTGATATCCGTCGAGCCTCCCTCCAAAGTTCCGGTATATCCCCATTGCGATAACGTATGTCCGAAATTGGCACTCGTCATATCAATATCAAATATGGACTGCTGCTCACCTTTTGTTTGTACCCAATCCCCGACGGCATTGATTTGTACGCTAGGGGAATGCATCGTCAACTTATCTAATCGCATGCCGTGCTTACTGCCTGTCGCAATCAAAGTCAATTGGCCTAAATCAATTTGATCCACAAAAAACGATTTGCTGGTTATTCTCACTTCGGGTAATTCACGTGGATCGAATTGTTTTTTACGCCCCTGACTGGAATCCGTTGTTACATGCAAACGATCAAGCTCCATAATCAATGGCGCACTTTTCCATACGGTTGGGGCAAATATTTTGCCAGTCAGTTCCGGCCCAGAGGTATGTATAGACCATCCCTGGGCACTTTGCGATGCTTGCAAGTGAACATCATGAAACATGTGACCTAAAAACTCTAGCTCCTTTATTTGCAAATCAAAAAACTGTGAGCCAGCATTCGCACCCGCAGATTGAATTAATGGATTCACCGGATGATCCAATAGTTTTTGCCAGGCAGTATAAGAAAAACTATCGAGCTGACCAACATAATGAAAACCGTTTTCACTCGGTATCTTTGCTGATACGCCAAAAGCCATACTTCCTCGCTCCAGCCATTGGGTTTGATTCACCGCACTAAACTGTAAAATACTATCAATGGAACCGTATTTCATTCTTATAAATCGTGTCATCCCTGATAACTCCGCATCCACCAATAATGTCTTTTCTTCGCCAATGGTTTTATTGGCGGGTTTCGGCAAATCAACACGCAATCCTTTCAATTCCGAAGCCAACGTCAGTTTAATCGGTCTAGCAGGTTCAGAAGATTCAACAGGAACTAATAAATTGGCTTTTAGATGGGTATTGCCTAACAAATGATCGGCAATATTCGGCTGACCCACAAAATTAGTCAGTAAAGAATCAATTTGTTTATGATTCACTTTTGCATCGGCATGAAATAAAAAAGACCTTCCATCACCGTGATCAAGCGTTTCAATCTCCAAGACCAACGGCGTACCGGCTAAATCCGCCTTGATATTTTTTGCTTTAATACCCTGTTTATCAAACATCAGTCGACCATTGACATGATTCAAGTCGAGCTTATAACTGTCCGCTGTCAGATGGTTATTGATAAAATCAATATTACCCTTGAAAAAACTACTCGCAGGATTGGCTAGCGGAATCACCAGCTGCATATCAAGCGCACTCACGCCAACAACATGAAAAGGCCTTAAGTGCTTGGCAAACACCTCTTCTAAAGGGCTATTATGCAGAAAATTCAGCTTATCCAAGCTGGAGCCAAAGACTTGGCCATTGATATTGATCAATAAATTTTCCGGATCAAACTCATCAATATAAATATGTGCTTTTTTAATTCTATTATTAGCAATCACTCCTTGATCCACAATAAAATCCAATTGATTTCCACTCAGCGACAACTCACCTATAATATTGGTAACACGTGGCCAACCTGGCACATAATCCAATACACCGTTGGCAACTGCCACTTTCACCAGAAACGTGCCTGGTTTCTGCTTAAAAGGAAAGTCTTTCAATTTGCCATTAATCTTGATTTGGCCATGCTTGATATAACCACCTTTGATAGATCGATCAATCCAATGGACCGTTGCCGGCTTCATCAGCTTCGCAGGATAAAATCTAGCAGACTGAATCAGGTCCGCCGCACTGAAATTCATAGAGAAATCTAAAAGTGGCGAAGAATCATCGTGAGGTATTAACAAGTTTAGCCGACTATAGAAAGCTGCATCATCGGTAAATATGTCAATATTATTCGCTTGAACTTCCCAATGATCCAACTGCTTCTGCCAAAAAATTTCTCCCGTTAAACTGGCCAGCTGAATAGGGTTTGCGAATACATGAGAATAATTAAGCTCCCAAGCTTTGCTATCGAGAGAAATAGAGCCATCATTTTCAGATAATAATAAATTGCCTTTGATATTTTTTACACCAGGTACTTTACCCGAAGCCGATGTCGATACATTGTTAAAATCTGCATGTACCAAAAACTCATTAGAAGATAATCGTTTGGCAACATTGACGTTGTGTAATTCACCGCGAAGACGCATATCATGCAATAAATTGACTGCGGGTAGCTCAGGCACTAACAATCCTGCCATATGAATCAAATCTTGTACATCCATATAAGAAACATTCAACTTAACTAAGTTTTCTCTGGAGGTAATCTGCAAGCCTAATATTATTTCAGGACTAAATTTTGGGGTTTGTTTCACGACAAAATTATCGATAATTAATTGCCACTCTTCCTGCGATTTATTTAATAAAAAATTTCCTGCCCCCTGCTCAAAATGCATTAACCTATTAGGATTCTTGCCATGTAAAAGTAAGTCGCTCGCTAATATCTCACCTCGGATAGAGGTTAATTTTGCCGCCTCCCAATGGCTCCATGCCTTCACAAATGCACGACCTTCTGACACCGGATGTGACTCATACCCTTTTTGGTTAAGCAATTGCTTAATCGATATACCAGAGGCCTCGATAAAAACATCACCCGCCCAATAATCCGACGCTAATATATTACCGGTTAAATCCATGGAAAATTTTAATTGATGACCAAGTTCATTGGGCAGCTCGATGGAACCATCGATTTGGTGGCGTTGTTGGTCATTTCTGATTTGCAAATTAACGGCAGAAAATTGCCAAGGCTTAGCATCGAGCTTTTTATCAATCCAAACAAATTCACTCTCTTTAATTTCTAATACACTTTGCCCAAACAACCAGTCCGACCAAAATCTATTCTCTTGGTGACTTTGCGACAAACCACCGGACTCAATACCCGCCAAAGACAAATGACCATCAGCTTGACGCGTTAACACTAAACGAGCCCCTTCAATGGTTAATGCACCTGGCACCACATAACCTTTACGAAGTGACTCCAATAACTTAATATCAAGCTTTATTCTTTTAAACTGGGTAATCGTATGTACACCATCGGCAGATAACAGCCGCACATCCTCTAATACCAGTTGAGGCTTGATATAACTCCACTCGGCAGCAAGCGCGCTAATCTCAATACGCTGCCCCTGATTGACACTGAGCCAACTCTCAATATCTTCTTTATAGGTATCAACCTCCGGGATAATGAATCGAATAACGGAAATACCAATGGCAATCACAATGATGGTCAGCACCATGGAATACCACATGGAAAAACAGCAAAAACGGAGACTTTTATATATGGGTTTCACTACACAGATAAATCAGCTTGGTACGGCGACCTTGTCCTCCGCTTCCGAGCATGCAATCTCGTTGGCGTGTTTGGCGATTCAATGATTTGGTATCCGGTAAATTTAATACTCATCGTCATATCAACATATTCAATATACCTGTAGCGAATCATTTTTAGGTATTCATAACTCGCGTAACATCTAAAAATGATTCACTACAAGTATAGATAAAAACAAATTCAGTCAATTAACTTATCTAAAACAATAACGAACTACATCAAAACCACATCGTAAAGTTCTTGAGTGTATTGCGCCTCCACTTGAAATTTAATGGGTTTACCAATAAAAGCTTCTAACTCAGCAACACTTGACGACTCTTCATCGACCATCAGGTCAATAACATTTTGACTCGCAAGTACTAAAAACGTTTGCGCCTCATACTGCCTGGACTCTCGTAATATTTCCCGAAACACTTCATAACATACTGTCTCTGGCGTTTTTACAGTTCCTCGCCCATTGCAAACTGGACAGGACTCGCAAAGCACATGTTCTAAACTCTCTCGGGTTCTTTTACGCGTCATTTGCACTAAGCCTAACGACGACACCTCACTGATGGTAGTTCTAGAGTGATCATTTTCAAGATTTCGCTCTAATGCTCTTAACACTTGCCGTTTATGCTCATCATCCTCCATATCGATAAAATCGATAATGACAATCCCCCCTAGATTACGCAATCTTAATTGCCGAGCAAGTGCATAAGTTGCTTCAAGATTCGTCTTGAAAATCGTCTCTTCTAAATTTCTATGTCCCACAAAAGCCCCAGTATTCACATCAATGGTGGTCATCGCCTCTGTTTGATCTATCACCAAATGTCCTCCCGACTTCAACTGTACTTTGGGTTGTAAAGCACGCTGTAGTTCATCTTCGATGGAATACAGATCAAAAATTGGGCGTGGCCCCGAATAATATTCAATACCAGGTAATAACTCAGGGATAAATTTGCCAACAAATTTGGTGGCTTTTTGATACGTCTCCCGAGAGTCAATACGGATTTTATCAACGCTAGTCCCGACCAAGTCTCTAATGGCCCGCATGGCCAACTGCAAATCTTCATGAACAATGCTTGCTGGCTTTACCGATTGCATTTTTTCCTTAATGGAATCCCATACCCGATCTAAAAATACGATATCCGCTTGAATTTCTCTCTCTTGGGCACAATCTGCCGCAGTACGTATAATATAACCACCCTCTCTATTTTCACTAACGCATTGGGCAACAATACTTTTCAACCGCTGACGCTCTTCCTCCCCTTCTACCTTTTGTGACACACCAATATGTGGGGTATAAGGCATGTATACTAAAAACCGAGCCGGAATTGTGATATTTGTTGTTAAACGTGCTCCCTTAGTACCTAACGGGTCTTTCACAACTTGTACTAATAAACTTTGGCCAGTTTGCACCAGATTAGTTATCAGTGGAGGCTCTGCTTTTTTATCGTCCTGCTCATCGAATAAGCTACTCAGAATATCTGACGCATGCAGGAATGCGGCACGATCTAAACCAATATCAATGAAAGCGGCTTGCATGCCAGGTAGCACCCGCGTTACCTTGCCCTTGTAGATGTTACCCACTAAGCCCCGCTTACGTTCACGCTCAATAAACACTTCTTGTAATACGCCGTTCTCTACCATTGCAACCCGTGTCTCTTGCGGCGTTACATTGATGAGAATTTCTTCACTCATATTGTTTTCCTTATTATGGGGGCGATTAAAATCTACATACTACATACCCGGATGCGAAATGCAGGTTAAAAAATTTTTATGCCCCTTATTCTATATAGAATTAAGACAAAAACACTTGCTCTATTTGACTTTTTTTAACTCAATTGATTTGTTGCTTTGCCACTGACAGAACAATATTCCAACAAAAAATATTGAATGCAACCTATTTAAGCACCAGAAAAACTATTTTAATACATTGATTAATATTGATTTCCTACCGAAAAATGCATTTTTATCAATATCTACACCGGTAAGACAGGCCATAAAAATGCTTTAACAGAATGTATACCAAGCTGAGGAATAGGCACACCTGATTGAATCAAAGCGCAAGGAACCCCTGATGCGATTGAGAATTGATTCTCTGGCCCAAGTCTGAGCCTGTAAAATCCCAATCTATTGAATAACACTGAATGTAATATTTAAATAAGTGACGTCGTTTACGGGATTTTTATAATGTTTGGATGCCAAATTCGGCCAACAGTTCGACAGTTTCATAAATAGGCAAACCCATGACACCAGAGTAACTGCCTGCTAAATGCGTGACAAATATCGCCCCTAATCCTTGTATGGCATAACCACCCGCCTTATCTTGTAGCTCACCAGATAACCAGTAAGCCTTTCGTTCAACTGCTGATATTTCACGCATAGTGACCTGGCTTTGTTGCAATACCACTTTTTGTTTCTGGTCTGACACCATCGCAACTGCAGATAATACCTGATGCGTTTGTCCGGCCAACATGGATAACATGCGATCGGCATCCATTTGATGTTGTGGCTTTTCTAAAATATGCTGATCGAGTGCCACCACAGTATCTGCAGCTAATACGACCACAGATCGCGGCTTTTGGGGTAACTGACTAAACGCTGCATTGGCTTTCGCCAAGGCATTACGTTTTACATAACAACGTGCAGATTCACCCGGTTGATGGCACTCTTGATAGGCATTTTCAATCAATTCAAATTGAACACCCAATTGATTTAATAAAGCTTGACGCCTGGGAGAAGATGACGCTAATAAAAGCTGAGGAACGGCTGGTAAATTATCGTCTGAGATCATTTCAAGCTACGCCCGATGGTAAGGATGTCCCTGTAAAATAGTCCAGGCACGATACAGCTGTTCGGCTACAATGACACGCACTAAAGCATGGGGAAAAGTTAACGAGGATAACGACCAAATGACATTGGCTTGTTGTAAGCAACGTTTCGCAAGGCCATCAGCACCACCAACGATCAAAGCTACATCACTACCCATTTGCATCCAATCAGCCATCTGTTGAGATAAATTTCCAGTGGTCCACGCTTTGCCTGACTGATCTAACATAACCTTCAAGGTATTATTGGGTATTGCGCGCAAGATATTATCCGCCTCTTCTTCCTTCATAGTATCTGGGTTAGCGGTTTTACGCCGCTTTGCCGCTTCCACTTCAATCAAGTGTAAACTCATTTCACGAGGCATGCGCTTGCTAAACTCAATATAAGCCTCATTCACCCACGCTGGCATACGCTTACCAACCGCCACCAAATAAACCCGCACGAACTTATTGCTTGCCCAATTCATTCATGGCAGGCATGCTCCACAAGCGCTCCAATTGATAAAAATCTCTTGTCGCCTGCTGCATCACATGTACCACAATATCTCCCAAATCCACTAACACCCATTCACAATCCTTATCGCCTTCAACACCGATGGGTAGGCAACCCTGTTTTTTGGCCTGTACTACTACGTTATCGGCAATGCTTTTCACATGTCGACTGGAATTGCCAGTGGCAATAATCATCACATCTGATACGCTACTGAGCCCCTGAACATCCAGCACAGCAATATCATTTGCTTTTAAATCTTCAAGTGCATTTTTTACAAGGAGAGTTAATGCATCTAATTGCATAGTTTTTTTACCTTTGGTAAATTTCATTAATTTTTATATATTCGAAAACTGAGTCGGGCAACAAAAATCGCGGACTCTGACCCAACTTCACCAACTGCCGAATTCGAGTGGCAGAAATCTCTAACTGTGTTACCGGACTCGCGATCACTTTGCCGTAGGGAACTGCAAGTAAATCGCGCACATCTTGCGTATAATTTTCCTTTAGGCGAGTCATCATAGCACTGTGCTCTGCCCCTCGCCAACCGGGTCGATATGCCACCACAATATGTGCCAAACATGAAATTCGTTGCCATTGATGCCACTGATACAGCCCTTCAAAAGCATCGGAACCTAAAATCAAACACAAGGCATCGGATGGATAATCAGCACGCAGTGATACCAACGTATCAACCGTATAGGAAGGTCCACCACGAATAAATTCTCGCTCATCAACCACTAAACTTGGCTCGTTAGTGACGGCTAAATGCAACATGGCTAATCGTTGCTGTGCGCTAGTCGATGGTCCTTCACGATGGGGAGGTAAATAACAAGGGATCATTCTTACTTCAGTCAGATCCAAAGCTTGCTGTACATCCAGAGCAATTCTCAAATGACCATAATGTATCGGATCAAATGTGCCACCTAATAGGCCAATTAAATTCAAAGGCTACTCTCTTATTTGGCCATCACCAAACACCACAAATTTTTGTGAAGTCAAGCCTTCTAACCCAACCGGCCCCCTCACATGAAACTTATCCGTACTGATACCAATCTCTGCACCTAACCCATATTCAAAACCATCAGCAAATCGCGTCGAGGCATTGATCATCACCGAACTGGAATCAACTTCAGCCAAAAAACGACGCGCATGGCTATAATCTTCCGTCACAATGGCATCAGTATGCGCAGAACCGTATTGATGAATATGTTCGATAGCTTGGGTTATATCCTGGACCACCCGAATAGACAAAATAGGCGCTAAATATTCCGCATGCCAATCCTCTTCAGTCGCCGCATTCATGTTTTGCTGGAGAATCGTTTGAGCCGCTTCACAAACACGTAACTCAACGCCTTTTTGTTGATAAATTTTCGCCAGAGCGGGTAATACCTGTGGTGCAATGGCTTGCGACACCAAGAGCGTTTCCATGGTATTACACGTACCGTAACGCTGAGTTTTTGCATTGACGGCAATGGCAATGGCTTTATCAAAATCAGCATTGTCATCAATATACACATGACAAACGCCGTGTAAATGTTTAATCACCGGTACTCTTGCTTGCTCGCTCACCCGTTCAATTAATCCTTTACCCCCGCGTGGTACAATCACATCGACATAGGATTTCATTTGCACCAATTCACCCACCGCAGCACGATCTGTCATTTCAATGACCTGGACCGCGTGAGCTGGCAACTCCGCAGCCAACAGACCCGCTTTAATGCACTGAGCAATCGCCTGATTGGAATGTATCGCTTCGGAGCCACCACGTAAAATCGCCGCATTACCCGATTTCAAACACAAAGCCGCCGCATCCGCCGTAACATTGGGACGCGATTCATAAATAATACCAATCACACCCAGCGGCACCCGCATTTTACCCACCTGAATACCCGATGGTCGATAACTCAAATCACTCACCGTGCCAATCGGGTCCGCTAAAGCAGCAACCTGCCGAACCCCCTCGACCATGCCGGCAACTCGCTCCTCGTTCAACGCCAAACGATCTAATAACGCCGCGTCCAACCCCTGCTGACTACCCGCCGCCAGATCGGTTTGATTGGCCGTTAAAATGCTCGTTTTTTGTTGCTCAATCGCATTGGCTATTGCATACAATGCAGTATTTTTTTGATGGGTTGTCATCACACTCATCAAGCGAGCAGCACTTCGTGCTTGCTTACCCAACCCGGTCATATAAGTTTTAATATCCATGTTGTTAACTCAATTCAAATTCTGCTAAAAATAAACGCCTGCCGGCCATTGCCATGGCAAGCATTAACAACGCATCCCAAACGCTCCCATGATCAATCCCCTTAATAATACGATCGATGCCACTGGCTTGCTGTAAATACGACTGCCAATGCTTAACTGGATGGCGTTGTAACGCAGTGCGTACAATATTTTCACGTTTTTTCCAGATCCGGCCCGCTTTTAGTACTTGCTCCATCGATTGCCCGTTAGCCAATTGCTCCGCCATCAGCAACAGCTGACGAATTTCCCTTGAGAATGCCCACAAGACTAAAATCACTTCCGTGCCAGAGTGTTTCATACGATCCACAATTGCAACCACTCTTTTCATATGACCTAGCAACGCACTATCAACCAAATCAAAAATATCATACTGAGCACTGTCGGCAGTCACATCCAGAATAGTTTGCTCATCAATATTACGTTCATCAGATAGATTTAGTTTTTCGATCTCTTGCACAGCCGCTAACAAATTTCCTTCAACACGCTCAGCCAATAACTGGGCTGCTTTTGGTGTTGCCGATAATCCCAAACTGCGCATACGATGCGCAATCCAACCAGGTAATTGTTTGCTGTCTACCGGCCAAATGACAACATGCACCCCAGCTTTTTCCAGTGTTTTATACCATTTTGATTTTTGCCCTGCCCCATCGAGTTTAGGCATGGTAATCAATAACACGTCATCATCATTAAGTTGCTCGGTATAAGCTTGTAAGGTTTTAGCGCCTACGTCACCAGGCTTCGCTTGCTCTAATCGCAGCTCAATTAACCGACGTTCGCTAAATAAAGAAAGCGAATTCGAGGTATACAATAATTGCGTCCACTCAAAACTTCTGTCTACATGGAAAATGATGCGCTCCGTACAACCGCGTTTGCGTGCCGATTGCCGCAATTGATCCGTCAACTCATCTTTTTGAAATGGCTCATCACCGGTGATCAAATAAATAGGTGCCAATGCTGCTCGCAAATGCTCTTTCATTTGATCTGGCTTTATTATCATATGCCTTGCCTAAATAAAATACGGCATTTTACCTTACTCTTACCCCAGTTTGGAAATCTAAGCATGACAATACTTGTACAATTTTCCCTCAAAACAAGAGCAATAATCGCACAATACAATCTTAGGCAATTGATTTTAAAGGTGATAAGCAATAAATGATCTGACATCGTGCTAAACAACTATTGCACGAAAACATGGCAACTAAAGACGGCATAGCTAACAATTAACCGACGACAATCAATATAACAAAAACGCCAAAACCACTGAACAGCGAAACCAACATAAGCTTGCGCATTTTCGTAGAGCGGAGCGATACCACTATCCCCATCAGAAATTGCACAATCAATACAGCAACCATAACAGCTGCAATGACTTTGAAAAGTAAACTGCCGTTAGCAAAGTGTAGCTGAGTAAAACGATGATAAAGAGAAGGGGTTGAGATTCGTAAAAATCCAACATTAGAATCAGCGGACAAAGAAAAACGGATACGATGATCCATATCCGACCACCTGAATTGTAGGCGTCCTTTTTTTCGCTTCATCTTTGGTGAATTTTTCGGCAAAGCAATACCACGTTTTGCCAGTTCTTGCTCGACAATTGGTCGTACCACATCAAGAGTCATCACAATCGGGGTTTGCCGTTCAACCTTGTAGGTTAATTTTTCCAATTCACCTTTTACATCAAACGTATACAATGCACCTGAAATTAAGAACATCATTGCTAAGGGCAAAAAAAACACACCTAATATCGTGTGAACTTTAATTAAATTGAAGCGCATTTTACTGGACAAATACATGTATTCACTCCCATCACATCTTTGTCAACGACGCTATCGCAATGCTTTCCTATTGAGACTATCTAAATTGACCGAACCAATCACATCCCACAACACGCTAGAAACTTGCGCTGCCTGATAAGGCTTCATAATGATAGCCTTGGCGCCCGCTTTTTTCGCTTCTTCAGCTTTGTTTGCCATTCCCATCGACGTTAACATGATGATTTTTGCTTCAGGGTCAAGTTGTAAAATCTGCAGTAACGCCGCAATGCCATCCAATTTAGGCATAACGATATCCATCAACACGGCATCAGGTTCCAACTCACCATACAAACAAGCGGCGCTTTCACCATCATTTGCCTGACCAACGATGTCAAAACCACACGCTTCTAATTCTTTTTTCAACATCATTAAAGTAAATTCAGAATCATCAATGATCATTAAACGAGGCTTTGGCTTAATGTGAGTCATTAAACACATCTCCTAGAAACAGCATATCGGTTAACGTTAATCGAATTTTCCCCTCAATCGTTGGTAATTCAATCAGTTGAGAGACTTGATTGTTATCACAAGTCGCGTTGGCTTGTCTCACAACAGATAACTCGGGCGGCGTTAATGATACCTTGAGTTCCTGGCATTTTTTATCCGCTAATGTATTGCCAGCAATGATATTCACCAATTCTCCAATGGCACTATCCACCAACCTAGGATCAACCACACTGCCTGCCTCCATGCTCATCATATTTGCGACCAAATCCTGCCCCAAGCCTTGCTCCACTTCACAAGAAAGCAAACCATGAATATCACCCGCAAATCTAACACTCGCAATAATTAGCACCTGCCGCGACGGGCTGCTAATCTCTTCTATTGGGTTTAGAGTACCGTCAACTTTCATCATGTATTTCAATACATTACATGTTGTCTGGGCAATCATATCTAACATAACACACTGCTGCGCTTCAATACCCATCGTCACAAAGTCTCCCAGGTTTTATTAGTAAACCAATCAACCTCATTTATTAGACCACATTTCATGCCAGGATCTGTGATGATCTCATAGAGAATTGATTTTAAAATGGTTTCTTTGAATGAACGCCATGCTCACTGCATTGCTGAGGGAAAAAAATCATAATGGAATCAAAGACCAAACGAAACTGCATGGCATGCTGCGAAATGTAGGTTATATCTCCCTATACCATCTATTTGTTTCGACACTTGACTCCGTTACTTTAGGAATCAGAATTAAAGAAACCGACTGCTGTTGTCGACTGAAGAAAAATTCTTGAAAGAAAAAACGTGGGCGTACCAACAGAAAGCCTTATGGAGACCAAATACGCAATTGCTTATTGCGTTGCCCCACACCCAAAACAATCGTACCATTTAGCAATGTAGTTGCCGCAATATTTGTTGTGATCGCATCATCTAATGCCAACGTCCAGTCCAACTTAATATCATCGGCATGGTATTCAATAGCACCCAGTCTTTGAGCACCGTTCTGTTCAACAAGCATAAACTCGATCTTACCATCACCATCAAAATCACCTACCAACCCCATATCAATATTTAGCGATATTTGTAGATGCGATGTATACCCTAATGCTTTATCTGTTATTGCCATACTACCATCAGCTAAATTAAAATATTCTACCGAGGCAGTTAAATGAGGTTTTCGCACTGAGACTAAGCTGAGCTGATCAGCCGATTGAAAAGGAGCCACTGCAATCTGATGCCGCCACCGATAACTCTGACCGATGGCCGTACTGGAAGACAATTCAATACCACTTTCATCAAATATCACAATGCGGGCACCTTGTTGCTGATTTGACAAAGTAACAATAATTTCTCTTTGGCCATCGTTATTAATATCTTCCCAGATTAATGCATTGCCTTCGATAATGTCAGGACTCGCAATCTCTATGTCGTTTATTTTCCTGAACTCCGGCGTTGTTTCAATTAACGTAATTGCCGCCGCATTTTCATGTGCGCTACCAAGCACTTGATGATCATAGCTCAAGGTCGGCTGTGTTAATGCTAAAATACGCTGCCCATCATCAATGAGTAACCTGGTATAGTTAACCGCCTGCACCGCTAATCGTTGTTCATCCTCTTTCGTTTTCAATACAATATCGCCATTGCTTGCTACATAAGCTCGGGTTCCCTGTGTTTTATCTATCACAACAGCACTGCTATAAGGTGAAGCATCTTGGCTAAAAATATTTGCTAACTTGACCGCCCCCGTTTTATCGACCACTAATACAGGTGGTGTCACCGTTTGCAATTGCGATGGACTAATTTCCACTTCGTCATAACCTTGACTACTCACTTGATACGCTTTAACTTGCCCATCAGATAACACTGCCGCCCAAACACTTTGTTGACCCAACGGCGCTGCCACCAACCATTTTGGTAACGCTGGCAATTCAATGTCTATCGTGTTGCTTGTTGGTAACTGACCCTGCCCTTTCACCCATCGATTACCATTCTCAGCATGATATACATAGGCTGCCGTATTTATCTCATTAACCACTTGCGTTTCCGGCTGAGCCGCAGGATTAACAATAATCAACTCGGGGGTCTCGTCAGAAGAGTTATCACATGAACTGACTGTTACGATAAAAAAAATGATGGTACAAATATAAAAAACACGACATCGACTTTGCTTTAAACTCACAAAATACATAGTTCCCTCCTAATGACTTTTATTAATCAGCTGTGGGTATAGTGACAGCCACAGTCCATAACAAATCCATTGCAATTGCTTATATCTGCATAAGGGATGGATAACGACTCTGAAATCAACAAAAAAGAATATCTATTGATGGGAAATGCTGGCAAGACGTTGCAAAATATTTAAGCTGGTTTCTTGGTACAAATCAGATTTAATCATATCCTCTTCGACATTTTTTGCTAAAGCCGCCGAAGCGTCAAAACCGTAATCACGGGTGACTCGAACTAACTGCTCAGGCAATAATGTGCTTCCAGCTCGATCATAAACAATAAATTTAATTTGATAATTTAATTCATACTCCAACGCCCTACCATCCCCTCCTGTGGACAAGGGCCTTTTGCGCCACTGTTCATGAGTAATGTTAACCTGAGTTTTTATATCTTTTTGATCCGTATTATCCTCTTGCAAATAACGAATCCGCTCCCGAAATGATTGTACCAGTGGATGCCCCGCCTCAAGCCCAGTCATTTGGATTGGCGCAAGATCAAACGGCAGTGAAGCACTGCCGCGCAAGTGAAAACCGCATCCTTGCAATACTAAAAGAGCAGCGAATACGATCAATACGGGCAAAATAATTGCCCGAACTTTAAAAATGCTCATACGATAGTTATGCCACAACCACATTAACCAATCGACCAGGCACCACAATGACACGCTTAATGGTTTTTCCCGCAATAAATTTGACCACATTGGCATCCTCTAATGCGTACTTTTCAATAGCCGCTTTGTCAGCCTCTACTGGTACATGCATTTGACTGCGTTTTTTACCATTAACTTGGACAATCAATTCAATGCTATCAGACACTAAAGCATCCTGATCAACCATCGGCCAAGGCGCATCAACAATGCCATCATCGGCAACTAACGCTTGCCAAAGTGTATGACAAAGATGCGGCACAATAGGCGAGAGCAGTAAAACCGCCGTTGTTAATGCTTCATGGCGTACCGCCCGACCTTGATCGCTCATATCTTCAAATTTTGCTAACGCATTGAGCAATTCCATAACCGCAGCAATGGCAGTATTAAAGGTAAAGCGGCGACTATACGCATCGGATACTCGCTCAATAGTTTGATGGATAATACGTCGCAATTCCTTTTGACTCGTTATGAGTTTCGGTTTGTCTAACGATGCGACTTGACCAATAACAACATGCTCATAGACTTGCTTCCAAAGCTTTTTCAAAAATCGTGAAGCACCTTCAACGGCCGAGTCTGACCATTCTAAAGATTGCTCCGGCGGGGCGGCAAACATCATAAATAAACGTGCGGTATCTGCCCCATATTTATCGATGAGCGCCTGCGGGTCAACCGTATTACCTTTTGATTTAGACATTTTGACACCGTCTTTTAATACCATGCCTTGGGTTAACAAATTGCGAATGGGCTCATCCACGCTAACCAAGCCGACGTCTCGCATTAATTTGTTAAAAAACCGGACATACAGCAAATGCAAAATCGCATGCTCAATACCACCGATATATTGATCCACCGGCAACCAATAATTTGCCCGCTCATCCGCCATGGCACCGCCATTATCAACGCAGGCAAAACGCATATAATACCAAGACGACTCCATAAAAGTGTCAAAGGTATCGGTTTCCCGTTGTGCATCGGTACCGCATTTCGGGCAAACCACCTGATAAAACTCTGGCATCTTCTTTATCGGTGAACCCACGCCATCAAACACAACATCCTCTGGCAAACGCACCGGCAATTGCTCATCGGGTACCGGCACGGCGCCACATGACGGACAATTAATAATAGGAATCGGTGTTCCCCAATAACGTTGTCGCGATACGCCCCAATCACGTAAACGAAAATGAACCTGTTTGGCGCCTCGCTCCATGACCGTTAATTTTTCCGCGATAGCATCAAATGCCTGTTGGGATGTCATGCCGCTAAACTCACCCGAATCAATCAACACCCCTTTTTCAGTAAACGCGGCCTGGGATACATCCACATGATCGCTATCCACCGGTTGAATCACTGGCTTAATTGGCAATTGATATTTTTTCGCGAATTCCCAGTCACGCTGATCATGCGCGGGCACCGCCATCACGGCCCCTTCGCCATAACCCATCAACACAAAGTTAGCGACAAAAATAGGGACACTGGCACCAGTCAAGGGATGCACCGCATGGAAACCGGTATCGACACCTTGTTTCTCCAAGGTCTCCAAGGTGGCTTCTGCCGTACCGACACGTTGACAAGATTCAATAAACTCTGCAAGCGGAGCATTAGCTTGTGCCGCTTGGGCTGCCAATGGATGCTCTGCGGCCACCGCCACATAACTCACCCCATAAAGCGTATCAGGCCGGGTGGTAAAAACACGCAAGGTCTGTTGCGTTTGTTCAACAATAAACTGTACCTCGACCCCTTCTGAACGACCGATCCAGTTACGCTGCATGGTGCGCACTTGCTCAGGCCAACCGGTTAAGTTATCAAGTTCTTGTAATAATTCGTCAGCATATTGGGTAATACGCATAAACCACTGCGGAATCTCTTTACGCTCCACCGGTGTCTCACATCGCCAACAACATCCATTAATCACTTGTTCATTGGCTAATACCGTTAAATCTTGCGGGCACCAATTAACCGGGGAGGTTTTTTTGTAAACCAAACCTTTTTCAAACAAACGGGTAAAAAACCATTGCTCCCAACGATAATATTCCGGATGGCAGGTGGCCAATTCACGCGTCCAATCATAAGCAAACCCCAATTTTTTCAGTTGTTCCCGCATATAATCAATATTTTCGTAAGTCCATTTAGCAGGCGCGACATGACGGCTAAGTGCTGCATTTTCCGCTGGCAAACCAAAGGCATCCCAGCCCATGGGTTGTAATACATTTTTGCCTTGCATTCGCTGATAACGCGCAATCACATCACCAATGGTGTAATTGCGCACGTGCCCCATGTGCAACTGTCCACTGGGATAAGGAAACATGGCAAGACAATAAAACTTGTCACGCGAGTCATCTTCAACCACCGCAAAAGTCTGCTGCTGCTCCCAATACGCCTGGGCTTGTGATTCCACTTGTTCGAATTGATACTGTTGTTCCATGGGGTTAACTACCTGTTCTCAGATGGGTTCGATCATTTTATAGTCTATCGCTTTTCAGGCAATAAATTAGTCAACTATAACATAGGGCTGGTGAGTGGCGATTAAAAAAATCAATGGTGACTTATCAGCAAAACAGCGCAATAATAGATTTATTGTATTGGATGGTGACCCGCGCTAAGCGTGGAACTCCATATTAGATATACGGCTAATTACTCACTACTTTGGAGGTATGTTATGCCTGAACAAAGCCATAACCCCACCACGCAGAAGCTCGTTGATGCGTACAATCATATGCTTGAGCATTCTAAAAAATTTTTAGATGAAACCAAGCAAGATGCCACCCCCCGCATTCAAACCGCGTTAGAAATGGCCAGCGAAAAAACCGAGGAGGTAGGCGAGTTAACCCGTGAAGAAATTGACAAAGTCAGCGATTACGTCATGCGTGACTTACATGATGCGGCAGAATTTATTGCCGAACAAGAGCGTGAACTCGCCGATTGGTTAAAGTTAGACCTACTGCTCATTAAGCAGCATGTCCTTGAAATCTTTTCAGGCATGGTTGATCACACCAAATTGGAACTCGACCACCTAGAGCAGCTTGCTAAACAGGCCTCCCAATGGCATACCGGAGAAATCACTAGCATCGGCGCACTACAATGCACAAATTGTGCGCAAATTATCCATTTTCATGAGACAGGGCATATTCCACCTTGCCCGAAATGCCATGGTACAACGTTTAAGCGCTGTCCTGAATAAATCGCTTAACGTGTTAAACCACGCGCAGCCATTTCAACGGCACGAAAAATAGCACGGCCTTTATTCATGGTCTCTTTCCACTCCAGGCGCGGCACAGAATCGGCTACGATGCCTGCCCCCGCCTGAATGGTTAATTCGTTATCTTTGATCACCGCCGTGCGAATTGCAATGGCGGTATCCATGTTGCCCTGCCAACCGATATAACCGACAGCCCCCGAATAAATCCCTCGCTTCACCGGCTCTAACTCATCAATGATTTCCATGGCTCGTATTTTCGGGGCACCACTCACCGTACCGGCGGGAAATGTCGCTCGCAACACATCCATTGGACTTAACCCATCACGTAATTCGCCAATGACCTTGGATACAATATGCATCACGTGCGAATAACGCTCAATACTCATATTTTCCGTTAATTTAACCGTGCCGATCTTGGATACTCGACCTGCATCATTACGCCCCAAGTCAATCAACATCAGATGTTCAGCAATTTCTTTCGGGTCAGCCAATAAATCCTGCTCTAACGATAGATCTTCTTGTTCTGTGTTTCCTCGACGGCGAGTGCCAGCAATGGGGCGCACCGTCACTTCACCTTCTTCTAAACGTACCAATATTTCTGGCGAAGAACCGACAATGGAAAAATCCTGCATGTTCAGAAAATACATATAGGGTGAAGGATTTAAACTGCGTAACGCCCGATACAAATCAGACGGTTTGGCGGCAAATGGCACCGTCATCCGTTGTGACAATACCACTTGCATAATATCGCCATCAACGATGTACTGCTTGCATTGCTCAACAGCTTGTTCATAACCTTGCTGAGTGTAACCAGAAATAAAATCTTGTTCTTTTAATTCAAAAGAGGGGCCATCCTGGGGAGAAGCAATAACTGCTTTGTCTAATTTTTCGACCAGTTCATTTAATCTGCGCTGGCCAGCGGCATAGGCCTCTGCTTGGCAACTATTCACATAGACAATCAAAAACAATTTGCCTTTTAAGGTGTCAAACACCACCACTTCTTCGGAAAGCAGCAACATGATATCCGGAGTATTCAATGGATCGGGTTTATCACATTCTCCCAGACGCGGCTCAATATAACGAACCGTATCATAGCCAAAATAACCCACTAACCCCCCCGTAAATTTGGGCAAGCCTGGTAAAGCGGGTACCTTGAATTGCTCGCGATATTGGTCAATAAATGCCAACGGATCGACAACATCATGCGTATCTACCACAACCCCATCAGTAACGATATTGATGGTTTTGTTTTTAACAGATAAATAAGTGCGGCAAGGCAAACCGATGATGGAATAACGACCCCATTTTTCACCGCCTTGCACAGATTCAAACAAATAAGAAAAAGGGCCATCGGCCAGCTTAAAGTAAGTACTTAACGGAGTATCGAGATCCGCTAAAACCTCTCGAACCAATGGAATTCTATTGTAACCTTGATCAACTAATGCCTTAAACTCATCGGGTGCCATCACAATCTCCAAAAACAACAGCGAGTAATAAATAAAATTTTAGGAACTAAATTACCGATATCGGGCAACTTCGCCAACATCGACCTATGTTATCTATTAATCCTGTGTGCTTGTGTGGCATGGCTTTAGATTTTTACGCTAATAATTCGGATAATTGAGCTAAACTGTCAATCACATGATCCGGTTTTGCTTGGCGGATGTCAACACCATGATTATAACCATAAGGTACCGCCACCACCGCAAACCCCGCAGCTCTCGCCGCTTGCACATCGTGCATCGAATCCCCCACCATTAACGCCTGTTCAGCGGCCACTCCAAAATGTTTCGCGGCATACCATAACGGTTCTGGCTGAGGTTTTTTCTGCGGCAAGGTATCACCACTGACCACCACACCGAATTTATCGAGTATTCCCAAGGTTTTCAAGAGAGGCAATGTAAAGTCTTCGGCTTTATTGGTAACGCAACCGATATGGCAACCCTTTGCTTGAAGATAGTTAAGTCCATCCAGCACACCGGGGTATAATTGACTATATTGGCCATTGACTGCTGTGTAGTGCTTTAAGAAAATCGGATACGCCTTATCGAATAAGGCTGTATCGGGTTCAGCGTGCAAATCTTCGGTCAATGCCCGCTTGACTAAGCGCACCACACCATTGCCTACCCAATTCCTGACTTTTTGATCACCATGCTTAGGCAAACCCAACTCATCCATCATGGCATCAACGGCATGCCCCAAATCAGGCACGGAATCCACTAATGTGCCATCTAAATCAATTAATACAAGTTGTGCGGCTATTTTCATCACTTCAATTATTCCAACAAAAAACGGGATCCGAAGATCCCGTTTTTCTGGTTACGAGATGTTCTGTTAGAAGCTGACTAACATACCAGCCGTTACTACGCTGTCATTGTCGTCAACCGTATCATCATCAATCATACCATAACCCAAATAAGCCAAGGCAGTTTTACTCACTTTTTGCTTAACGGCAATGGCCCAAGCTGTGCGTTCTGATTGCTTTTTCTTTTTCGACTCATCTCTAATGCCTAAGTCCAATACAAACTGGGTAGCACCCATTTTATAACCGGCACTCAAGAAGAGAATATTACCTTCACCATCCTTATCACCACTGACTAAACCATCATCAATTTCATAATGACCAGCGACAGTAACACCGCTGGCAGAATATTTAGCCCCGACTTTTACCGCTGATGCCCCATCACCTTCCGGCACATCCATATAATCAATGAAAGCTAAGATAGGTCCATTTTTGTAATGCACACCTAAACCAATATTGTTCTCACCACCATTTCGTAAGGTATAAGCGCCAATGATTTTTGCGCCACCTAAGTTTGGTGAATCATAACGCACGGTTCGCGTGGCACGACCTTGCCCCGCATCCCCACTCCCACCATGAAGCTTGGACATCATGCCTAAACCACCACGTCCTTCGGCAGACGTGGTAAACAATGGGTCCACTGCTTTGCCCGTCTCTTTATATGAAGTCACAATGGTACCCGCACGAAGGGTACCCAGAGTTTTACTCTTCATGCCTAACCAGGTATCCCGAACCCGAACAAATCCGCCACCATCTGTTTTATCCATATCATAACCCGCTTCCAACTTATAAACGGCCTTTAAGCCGGTTAAACCTGGAAAATTAGCTGGCATACTTCCTTTCACACCAATGTTATTCGCTTTCTTGCCACTTGTATCTATTCTCAATTCAGTATCACTGAATTTATCGACGGCTACATGAATCCGCCCATACCACTTTGCTTCAGCCGCATCGCCTGCCTGAGCCGCCCAAGGTAACGCCATTGCAGCCGCCATCGCCATGGTTAAAATTTGTTTTTTCATCCCTATTTCTCCTTCAAAATGCCACTCGATATAATTCGTGGTAAAAACTGTGCCTCTCACAACAACATTTATAGCAGCTTTCCACAGAAGTGCAACAGTTTATTAGGTAAGAAGGAACTATTTTGAGGAATTGTTGTATTATCACAACTTACCAACATTTTTATGTCTATTTTTTAAGCAATAAAACATCGTACTATACGGCAAATGGTGCGAATAACGAACTCAGCGTAGAGACTTCAATGAAAGGGTTTTTATATTTTTGAAAATTTCGCTAAATTTACCACATGATATAAACAAGTCATCCAAGACTTAATTTAAGGTATTTAGAGACAGTAAATGACTAAGAAAATGAATATTAAAAAAGGGAAGGAGAAAAGAATGAAGGAATCCACTCACCCTGATATTGCATACAGGGCGAGCTGATGGAAAAGTAATTTTATCGTTTCGAGAATTGAGTCGCACGTCTCGCTTTATGCAGACCGACTTTCTTACGCTCCACTTTGCGAGAGTCTCGCGTGACAAAGCCGGCCTTTCTTAAGGCTGGGCGCAGTGCTTCATCATATTCAATCAAGGCGCGTGTAATGCCATGACGAATCGCACCCGCTTGACCCGATATACCCCCACCATCCACTACTACGTGGATATCAAAAGTATCAACTAGCTCAACCCGCTCTAAAGGTTGCTTAACGATCATGCGGGCCGTCTCTCGACCAAAATACACATCCAATGGTCGACGATTAACAGTAATTTGACCACTGCCCGCCGATCTTAAGTAAACACGAGCCGTAGAAGTTTTGCGTCGACCGGTTCCGTAATATTGTTGCTCTGCCATAAGTTAACTCTATGCTGCCTAAATATTTAAGGGTTGTGGTTGCTGGGCAGCATGACCATGCTCAGTGCCAGCATATACTTTTAGCTTGCGAAACATCGCTCGCCCCAAAGGATTCTTGGGTAACATACCTTTGACGGCAAGCTCGATCGCTCGCTCAGGCATTCTCACCACTAATTTAGCAAAGGGCTCAGATTTAAGTCCGCCCGGATAGCCAGTATGACGGTGATACATTTTGTCCGTTTCTTTTTTACCTGTGACTCGCACTTTACCGGCATTAACAACAATAATATAGTCCCCAGTATCCACATGCGGAGTAAATTCTGGTTTATGCTTTCCGCGCAAACGCTTGGCGATTTCACTTGCTAAGCGACCTAATGTTTTGTCTGTCGCATCAACTACATACCAATCTCGCCTAACGGTTTCAGGCTTTGCGCTAAAAGTTTTCATACTCATGTTATCCGAATATTATTGATGTAAGTTACCAAAATAGCCCGCAATTTTAGTGACAAGCTAGCCAACCGTCAAGACCCAACAATCGTTGCAACAGATCACCAAAAAGGCCTAGGGATTTGTCAAACCGCCTTGTCACGCTTATAAATCGGGCAAAATCTAATGGGGCGCGAATATTAATACAATGAAAAGTAAAACGCAACCCATAGACAATCACTCGACTACTTATCGAGCAACTGTAACCGTTCAACAGGCCGACCATGTTGTAAATGCTCATGAATGATTTCATCGATATCTTCTTCATCTACGTAGCTATACCAAACCGCTTCAGGGTAAATCACTAACACCGGCCCTTCACTACAGCGGTTTAAACAACCGGCATTATTCACCCTGACTTGGTCTTTTCCTGTCATATTCAATTGTTTCACTTTATCCTTCGCATAATTGCGAACCCGTTGTGCACCATAATCTTGGCAACACTGACTACCATCATCACGTTGATTCACACAAAAAAATACATGATGGCTATAATAAGATTCTCGCATATTTGGTTCCTGGCTTCTTACAACAATACATATAGATAAATAATGGAATATAACTTATTGAACAAATCATCGCCGCCCGACACCGACGTTAAATCACGTATTAACGCGTATGCGGACCAATGCGTAAAATGTGGCATGTGTTCAACACTATGCCCGACCTATCGCATAGACCCCAACGAAAACGAGTCGCCTCGCGGCCGTATTAGCCTCATGCAAAGCTTGGCCAACGGGCAAGTTTCAGCCTCTGCCAAACTACAGCAACACCTCGATCACTGCCTGGGATGCCGAACCTGTGAAAACACTTGCCCTTCCGGTGTTTCCTATAGTGCGTTATTAGATTTATCCCGCGCTCAACTCAAACAAAACACCAGTAATAACTTGTCTTATAAAGTCCATTATTGGTTATACAAAACCATGTCGTTTAAACGACCCATCATAAGACACTTGGCTAAGCTGTTACGTTTTTACCAGCGATCAGGCGTACAAAAAACATTACGCCGCACCATTATCCTCAAAGGCTTGGGTTTGGCAAGATTAGACGGCCTATTACCTAACATCGCTGCGCAACCTCACTGGCAATCATTTTACCCAACATCAAATAAGCATCGTGGCAATGTCGCTATATTCACCGGCTGCGTCAGCGATTTTTTTGATAAACAAACTATCAACCATGCCATTAGCTTATTAAATAAACTCGGGTACCATGTTTATCTACCAACGGATCAAGTCTGCTGTGGCGCATTAACATTACATAATGGCCATCCCAAAATGGCGAAACAATGTGCACAACAAAACCTAACAAGCTTCAAAACACTGGACGTGCAAGCCATTATTTACATGGCGACGGGTTGTGGCGCCACCTTGCAAGAATATGAGCAACAATTCACAACCAACGACCAGCAAAACAGCAATGTCGCTGAGTTTACGCATAAAGTACAAGAGATCTGTGATTTTTTACTCACTGAAGCTGCCATCTCATCCTACACATTTAAAGCGCTGGATAAAAACATATCACTGCATACCCCTTGTACGCTCCGCAATGTCATCAAAAAACCACAATCCGTAGAACAATTGTTACAAGTCATTCCCAAATTGAAAATCACCAAACAAAACACCGATCATATTTGTTGCGGCGCAAGTGGAACCCATATACTCTTACAAGCTCAATTAGCGGATCAACTCGGTGACAATATGATCAAAGAGTTGACCGATCCAGCACCCGATTTGCTGGTCACCACAAATATTGGTTGCGCCTTGCAGCTCGCTGCAAGAACACGAACCCAGGGATTAAACCTTTCGGTCATCCATCCGGTGACCATTATTGACAAACAATTGCAAATATAACTATGACAGCACGCAGACTTTCACCACTTGATCAATTTTTAGTTCAATTCGATCAAGGGATCCGCACATTATTTGGCAAACCTCAAGTGACCGAGCGAAAAAATCCAGCGCTCTCTACCGAAGAGAACGAACTCAGTCCATCAGAAAAAAAACTTTCCGCCCGCCTGATGCGCATTAATCACGCTGGAGAAATTGCCGCTCAAGCCTTGTATCAAGGACAAGCACTCACGGCCCGTAACGAAAAAGTCAAAACACAAATGAAGCGCTCCGCGCTAGAAGAAAATGACCATCTAGATTGGTGTCATACCCGCTTACAAGAATTAGACAGCCACACCAGCTTGGCTAACCCTGCCTGGTATTTTGGCTCTTTGATAATCGGGGCGGCGGCCGGTGCAGCCGGTGACAAATGGAGTTTGGGATTTGTCGTCGAAACAGAAAAACAAGTGCAGCAACACTTGCAAAACCATCTTGATCGGCTGCCTAAAGCCGACCAAAAAAGCCAACGAATCTTGCAGCAAATGGAACAAGACGAAGCCCATCACGCAGATATCGCCCATAATGCTGGCGGTGCCCCGTTACCTAAACCCATCAAGTTATTGATGAAAGCAAGCTCCAAGGTAATGACTAAAACTGCTTATTGGGTTTAAACTCGACAGCAATTTTTTTGCGGGTGAGGCAGGTCTGGTGCTTTGCACCAGACCCGCCTCACCCGAGAGTCTGCAGACAAAAACAACTATTTTAGAATTTAGTCACCATCCCAAAGGAAATACCTTTAACATCCTCACCGGCTTTAGCCGGTTTATATTTATCACCATGTCCAGAACCGGCTAAAGGATTTTTGGCATTATCCTCGTTTAATGTGGCACCGATCACACCATAAAACTCAGTGTTTTTAGTGGCTTTAAAAAATGCCCCTAAACCAGCTAATATCGCCCCAGTATCATCTTTCGCTGCATTTTCATCCTGTTTAAAAACCTGTGCCCTTAGTTGCCATTTATCCATCTGATGGATAACACTCAATCCATAAACATCACGATCAAACGCTTTGTCGTCACTTGAATCAAGCGTTTCATAGAGAATATTTAACTTAGTCGAACCCAAAACAATACCCGCACCCACCCGAATACCATCAGCATCTAATAACTCTTGATCTTCATAGGCAATGCCTGCATACATATTGTCATGCTTATAAAATACACTCAGGCTGGTGATCGCACCATCATCATCGCCGCTGCCGCCCTCTTCACCGGCAGAGCGCATCAGTCGCACCTCCATACCCGCCAACTTCGGTGATACATACATCACACCGTTTTTGGAACGCTTGTTAAATTTGTTACTAGCATCCACCACACCCAGCACCGCACGCCGCTCTGCGATGGTGTCATGTAAAACACCGGCTTTACCACCCAGGGTTTTAAAAGGGGTGTCGTGGTAACCAATAATGAGGCTACCATACCCGTGACTAATGCCTAGATAACGGTTTCTCGCCTGAAGGTCTGATCGCTCTCCGGAGACATCGATGTCACTTTCTAACTTCCAAATGACCTTTGTGTTATTATCAATTTTTTCCGAGCCTTTGAAACCAATCCGGCTTGAATTACTGCCAATAGCAACATCCGAGTCATCGCCATTATCAATATAATCACCTGACACATGAATCTTGCCATATACAGTGACTTCAGCCATCGTGGGAGTCACTAAGCCAAATAATAAAACAGCTAAATAATAACCAGTCTTCATTAACCCTTGTTGCCTCATATTAAGTATTAACCTCCAATGTTTCAAAAACCCACAACTAAAAAAATTGTGTCTATTTACCACAACCATAATTCATGTCAGCTAAGCCTCTGATCTTTTTCTCACAACATGTTGTGAATATAGCCTGATACGTCTACATTTTCATCCCTTCAAATTAAGGTTTTAAAAACTATACTCGTGGCGTCTGATATTTAGGTATTGAGTGCGGTGCATATTTTCGTCCTGGCAAGGCGAAACGACAAGCCATAGTCGTTCTTATGGCGCGGAGTTTCAACGCAGCCAGGGCGAAAATAGGCCAGCAATAAAGCCTAAATATCAGACGCCACGAGTATATGTCGGAGGCTTAGCCCTTCATGCGCCTAAGAAATCGGCTAGGTAGTAACTTCCTCCATTCCTAAAATGCTGTTCGCAGATCAAGCATCCCCAAAACTTTCAAAATGATAGCAAAACGTTATTAATCTATTTAAGTACAACGAATACAAAATGAGAAAACCATAGGGGAGAGATCAGGTTATTTTTTCAACCCCAGCATCCGTGCCCAATAACAAGACATCCGCACCACGATGCGCGAAAATGCCCACCGTCACTACTCCGGCAATTTGATTAATTTCTGTCTCCAATGCCGGCGGATTCACAATGGATAAACCATGAACATCCAGAATGATATTACCGTTATCCGTCACAAAACCCTCACGATACACGGGCTGCCCACCGAGCTTGACAAGCGTCCTCGCCACATAACTGCGCGCCATAGGAATCACTTCCACTGGCAAAGGAAATTTACCTAACACATCGACCAGCTTTGAATCATCAGCAATGCAAACAAATTGTTTCGCCACCGCCGCAACGATTTTTTCCCGGGTTAATGCGCCACCACCTCCTTTAACTAAATATAAGTGTTTATTCGCTTCATCCGCGCCATCCACATACACATCAATGCCATCAACCGCATTTAAATCATCCACCGGAATACCGTGTTTTTTTAAACGTTCGGTAGAGGCTTCAGAACTGGATACTGTGGTTTCAATACGATGTTTAATCGTTGCCAACGCATCAATAAAATGATTAACGGTTGATCCCGTGCCGACACCAACCGTCGCACCGGATTTGATATAATCCAAGGCGGCTTGGGCTGCAACTTGTTTTTTGTCAACATGACTCATAATTCATCTCCATAGAAAATCCCTCCCCTTAGGAATGGGCCACGCAATAACTTCCCGGTTTCACATCTCGGCTTTATCTCGGTAACGGTGCCATGCATCACCTAAAGCGCGAGCTACCTACCTGTTCGCGAATCAGAAGAAACACCAAAAATAGGCGCTTCAGGCGAGTACAAACGAATCCTGGACACCAAACCAGAAAGTTATCACATAGCCTATTCCTTACAAACAAAAACAATATGTTAGATTTAAAAAAAGCTTTTTTCAACAAAAATACCAAAAACCCAGTTCCAGGATACTGAATATTATAGAGGAGTTTTTGCATTAATCATGATATTCATTTACCACCTCCAGCTGCCAGAGGCAAAATGTCGCTTACTAAAATCGGCCAACTCTGATAAATTACTGTCCATGACCGACTGCTATTTAAAAAAAATATTGCGAGCACGCGTTTATGACGTTGCCAAAAAAACACCACTGGATTTCGCTCACGGTTTATCCAAGCGCTTAAACAATGCTATCTATCTAAAACGGGAAGACCTGCAAGCGGTTTTTTCTTTCAAATTGCGTGGTGCTTACAACAAGATCTTTCACTTATCCGATGCCGAAAGGCAACAAGGCATCATCGCTGCCTCCGCCGGCAATCATGCACAAGGCGTTGCATTAGCCGCCCAACGATTATCATTAAGCGCAGTCATTGTGATGCCTAAAACAACGCCCGGCATCAAAGTTTCAGCGGTCAAAAGTCTCGGTGGTCACGTTATTTTACATGGCAATACCTATGATGAAGCCTATGAATACGCCAATAAAATGGCGACTGAAAAACAAATGACGTTTATTCATCCTTACGATGACCCTGATGTCATAGCCGGTCAAGGCACCGTTGCCATGGAGCTATTACAACAACACCCCGATGATATCTACGCGGTTTTCGTACCTGTCGGAGGAGGTGGATTAATCGCCGGCGTCGCCACATATATTAAGCAAGTTCGTCCTGACATTAAAATAATTGGTGTTGAACCCGATGATGCGGCTTGCTTATACCAAGCCTTACACCATGACAAAAGAGTGATATTGGATCAAGTGGGTATATTTGCAGATGGCGTGGCAGTTCGCCAGGTCGGCAAGATTCCTTTTGAGCTTGCTCAGCAGTATGTGGATGAAGTGGTATTGGCAACAACAGATGAAATGTGTGCAGCTATCAAAGATATTTTTGATGATACTCGCGCTATCGTTGAGCCAGCAGGCGCACTCTCCGTTGCTGGACTTAAGAAATACATTGAGCGTGAACAGCTCGAAGATAAAAATTTCATTGCCATTAATAGTGGCGCTAATATGAATTTTGATCGACTACGACATGTCGCAGAGCGTTCAGAGTTAGGCGAGCAACGAGAAGCGCTGTTTGCCGTATCAATCCCTGAGGAAACAGGCAGTTTCCGGAAATTTTGCCATTCGATCGGCCAAAGAAACATTACCGAATTTAATTATCGCTACTCAGGCTCCAACGTGGCTCAAGTGTTTGTTGGTTTGCAGCTCAGAGAAGGCATTGCGGAAAAAAACCGCGTCATCGAACGATTACGCAATGACCACTATCAAGTGATCGATCTGACTGACAATGAAATGGCAATATCACATATCCGATACATGGTTGGCGGCAATGCACCACAAGTGGCTAACGAACAATTATATCGATTTGAGTTTCCAGAAAGGCCGGGCGCTTTATTACTCTTTTTAAATCGACTGGGACAACGTTGGAATATCAGCCTATTTCATTACCGCAATCACGGTGCTGCATATGGCCGAATCTTGGCGGGTATTCAAGTCCCACCAGAAGACCATACACCGTTTCAACAATTTCTTACGGAACTTGGTTATGCAAACTGGCGAGAAACGGACAATCCTGCCTACCAATTATTTTTGTCTAATACCGACATTGTGCAACCTATTACTTGATCTCTGATACCATCGGGATTTTTCTTCGATCGCTCATATCGCCCGTATAAGGCGTGGGCTACGCAATAACTTCCTTCAGAAAAATCCCGGTGGAATTTAATTTTTTCGTAACTTTCAAACGCTACACGAGCAACCCCGGTAATACGCAAACTCGCTACTCATGACATACCGCTTTTTTACTCTCATAACTCGATGCCTGCTGCCCATCAAGCCAGCTTATCAGTGATTGCCAATCCGCTTTATCATCGACCATATCAGCAAAACCTAGCTCTAAAATTCCCAGTCCCATATCAGCCGCTGTTAAATAATGATCACTATCACTAATAGAGGTAATCAACGGAATATCTAACTGAGCAATCGAACGCTGTACATTAAAAGAAATACGACTTTGGCTTTTTACCCGATTAGCCACCAAAGCAACCTCAGCAGCCATCGGATACATTTTCATAAAACTGCGCAACTGTTTAAAAAAACTGGCCGTCGCACGAATATCAATGGGGGAAGCAATAACCGGAATAATAATCTTGTCAACTGTTCGTAGCATAGTCACATACCGAACAAGCTCTATACAAGCGGGGCTATCAATAATTATTGTGGCTGTTTGTCGAGGTAGCCTCATCTGCCATGACTGGGTGCCATGCACAGAGGGTTTAAAGGCTTCCATTCCATGAATTTTTGGTTGATCTGGCGACCTTCTTTTCAGCCACTGACTGGCCGAACCTTGCGGATCATAGTCCTTGAGAACAGTAACATGGCGGCTTGCATAATATGCAGCCAAATTGGTAGCAATGGTTGTTTTCCCGCTGCCACCTTTAGAATTCAGCACTAAAATCGTTTGCATTCAAACTCCTTCTTACCCAATCATCCCTGCAAAACAAACGAAGCGAAAGGGCAAAGCCTATCAAATCAATAAAGACACGTTATGTCTTTTCATTATCGTCACGACCAAGCAGGGCTTTAGAAATTGTCCGACTAAAAGCCGACATTAGCTAGCTTAGGAATGAGCCGCCCAATATCGCTCAAAAATCAATCAGCTACAAAACTACTGAACAAATAATTTCTCCGTCATTCGACTTCAAAATTAAAGATGCCTGCAAAATTCACGATATAAATTGAGAAGAACACTTCGTCAAAAAAGTAACTACAGATAAACAAATTGTTAGGAAAACAGCCCGTGAGTACACCAACAGGAAATAAGTTAACTGTCATCACTGTACCTGCATTATTAATTATCACGGCCTATTTCGCGATGCCACACGCTAGCGCTTTACCCGCCACTTTAGTCGCCAAATTGCCACTCGCCCCCTATCTCATGTTTGCTGGAGCTGCCGCATTGGGGATACTATATGATCGACATCGTATGGTATTAACTTCCCTCGCGCTTGCGGTATCGTATTGGATATTAAACGGGTCAGTCAGTGAAAACTTCAGAATCGATCAACAAGCTCAGCTGCTGTATTGCACGGTTGGACTATTACTACCGATCAACTTAGCTTTGATTTGCCGTCAAAAAGAAAGCAAACCCTTCTCCATAGAAGGATTAATTGCTTTCTCAGTCATTACCTGCCAAGCGGCTGTCGCATTCCTGCTGGTACATACCTATCCTGAGTTGATTCGAAGTATTGCACTCTTTGAAATCATGCCAAATATAGGGCTAAATAACAGCCTGCAAATGCCTCAAATGATTTTTTTGTGTTATGTACTAGCCACGGGTTATGCAGTTTGGACATTTTTAGAGAAAAAGTCGGTTTTTGAAAGTGCCTTTATCGGCTCCTTAATTGCGAGTGGTTTATTTTTCCATACCGGGCTCGAATACCCCAACGCAGCGCTTTATATGACCCTCGCTGGCTTTATCCCCGTCGCTGCTATCGTACAAAATGCCTACTTTATCGCTTATATGGATGAATTGACTGACTTACCGGGTCGACGTGCGTTAAATGAAGAGATGGCTCGATTGCGTGGTAATTATTCCATTGCCATGCTGGATGTGGATCACTTTAAAAAATTTAATGACACCTATGGCCACGATATCGGCGACCAAGTATTACGTATGGTAGGTAGCAAAATCCGAGGTATCGGTGGGGGCGGAAAACCCTATCGTTATGGCGGAGAAGAATTTGCTATTTTATTCCCAAACAAAAGCACTAAAACGTCTTTTCCCCATTTATCAAGCTTGCGTGAAGAAATTGACGGTACTCGCATGGTGTTACGCAATCAAAGTAAAGCGACCGACGCCAAAAACAAAGCAAAATCAAAGAAAAAAACCATTCCCTGGCAAGAAGTGCATGTTACCATTAGCATTGGTGTAGCCGAGCGCTCAAAAAGTTTAGTAGAAGCCACCGATGTGATCAAAGGGGCAGACCAAGCTTTATACCACGCCAAAGAAAAAGGTCGAAACCGTATCAGCCAATACGCAGCATAATACCAAGAGATTTCACGCTAAAACCCCCAAGCAATCATTCGCTATCAGCAGCCACAGCCTGCTGATAGTTCAAAGGGAATTTTAATACCGCCTCCTCTTTACCTTGAGAAATATGCACATGTAACACATCATTATTAGGATCAACCACGCGCAACGCTCGCCGATAGACGCCCACATGACCATCTTGAATCGCTTGCACCCAACGCCCTGTTTCTCCCACTCTCAGTGAAACAAGCACATCGTGCGCAGGTTTTCGACCATCTTTATTAGCGATCACCAGAAACTCATTCATGCCAGTGGTCGCCATCGGTGGCCTAGTTTCAATACGAAATTGATAATTTTTCCAGGATTGGGGAGGCGATAGCGGTACATCCTCACTGCAACCATAACCAGCCACAACAATTAACACGAGTATACTTAACAATCGTTCCATTTTATGATTCCAAAGCATATTTTTCTAAATATTGGAGTATAACCTGCTGATCCTCTGGCGCCATTGCCTCCAGACCTTGCATAATACGATGATTTTGCATCCTGACTAATATACTCTGCCATTGCGCCACGGTCCGTGAAACAGGCTGTGGAGGCGCATGGCACCCACTACAGAATTTCTTAAACAATACAACCGCCTGGCTATCAGGCTCCGGCAACGACACAACCTGGTTTGGCGTTTGCTCCATGCTGCAAGCGCCCAATATTATCATTCCACAACCCAAAACCAATGTTATTACGCTATTTTGCACTAGAGTCATGTTCTTGATTTTGCTCATCTTGCTCTTGCTGCTTTTCTTTTTTTGCTTTCAAAATATGCCGTAAATCAACGAAATAATAAATCACAAAACTCATGACAATCACCCAGGCAGCGCCTGCAGGAATTCCCCAATCAAACCAGTCTCGCTCAAAACCTGGCCGATTACCCCAGAATGGAAATGTCAATCCAATGGCAACCAGCAATAAAACAATAAACAAAGCGATAAACCAATATGGAATGGAAGTATGTGTTTCCTCCATTTTTTCCACTAACTCCCAGTCTTCCAAGCCTCGCTTATCAAGCCGTTCCTGCTCACTACCATAACCAAACTGATCCTCGGGCATCTCACCCCATTCAGTATCTTTCGTGCTCGACAATTTTTCTTTCATACGATCAACCTTGCTTCACAAAATGTTGCACCCGATATGAATCCGTCCATCCATCATCCGATTCAGCTTTAACGGTAAAAGTGTGTAAACCTGGGTGAATATCCCCCTGAATATTGATCCACACATCTTGCCGACCCACCGTATCAAATTGCGCCACCTCATGAGTTATTTGGTAGGCCCCTTCCGGCAACCCTTGCACACTCACTTTGATACGCCCCGGCTGATACATTTTATTCGCCAGATGGACACGGTATTGTTTAATTTGGTCACCGTGAGCAATTTCAGACTTATATACCGCCAGATGGTATGGATCATAACTCAAAAGTCCCCAAACAAATAGCGACGCCCCTAATACCCAAACCGGCAATACCCAGCCCGCTCTTCGTTGGATACTGGCCAAGGGAATATAAGAGGCGATTTTTGCCTGCTTGCGCGACCCAAATTTGAGACGCAACAAACCTTTTTGGCTGTCTTTCGCTTTTAACGAATCGCAGGCACTCACACAGGCACCGCAATTAGTACAACTATCAAATGTGTTGGTTTTCCGTGGATCAATATCCACCATGCACTGGGTCACACAATAATTACATTTAGCACATTCATCAGATCGCGATTCATCATATTCTAAATGCAATGTATCATTGGTTTTGAATAAAAATTGCCACATGCGATAAATACACATATAACGACATAAATAATGTCGTACCACAGCAAAATTAATCAGAATAATAAAAACAAAAACCGTATAAATCCAGTGCAAAGAACCCGCTAACCGGGCATCGTCTTGCAAAGTCACAAACGACCAAACCGCTTCAGCAGGAACAAAATAAAACAACGGTATCAAGCCAACGAGCATAGACACAGCCACCAATTGTAGAACCAATTTTAGCCAATTTTGCCAATGGTCTTTATTTTTAGCGACGGTGGCTTCGGTATTTGACTCCCAATCAATCACTGCACGTTTACCTAGCAAACGGGAGGTCATCTTATCAGCCAAACTAGAGAAGGTATTTTGCGGGCATAACCAACCACAAAACGCAGTGCCTACCATGGAGTACAGCAGAATAAACGTGCATGCAATGGCTAACCAAAAACCAAACACAATGAGAAAATCTGAAAACCAAATTTGGCGATCAAGCACCACAAAGCCTGACGAGACATCAATGCGAAAAATACCCAGTGCAGGAATCAGAATTATCATGAGGATAAAACCAATTTGAGTCATCTTCCGACTGATTTTTAGCTTATCAGTGTATTTGGTCTGGGAAACAACAGGTATTCTTGCCAAACTTTCATTCGCTTTCATGAAACTCATGCTACCACAACATTGTTCAAATCGCATCACCCTTCAGCTTAACTATTGTCTATGGCGTAACCACAGAAACTAGCCAGCTAAAATTGAATAGTTACATTTCGGTATTGTATTTTACGATTTGATTAGATATAGTCGAGCATGCCACTTGGAGCAAGTGGTAACTATATAGTTATGCCATAAGATTTTGGGGGTTAAGAATAATGGTAACAGAAATAGGGATCAAAATTTTAGTTCCGCTTTTAGTGTTTGGCTTCATCATTGTTGGTGCTTATATGATGTCAAATGCCGCTTTCCAAGACGTGCTTGAGCGTCGTCAAGGCGAATAAGCAAAACTAGCTTTGGGCAACCTATCGTGCAACCATTGCAAATGATAGGTTGTTCAAGGTCAGTTCGGCAGATTACTCCCGCAATGTACTTGACTATCAATCATCAGAACTCTTAATCTAATTCTTCAATTCCCCGCAACGGCTAAATTTCTACATCTAATGGTACTAATTGTTTTAGCTTGCGATGGTAGTCATTCGCTTGATCTGTTTGCCCCGCCTCCAAAGCTTTGCGCCAAAGTGCTTTCAGAGTAGGTACGTGATCTTCCCGAATAGCAAGAATACGATGTAATGCTTCCACTTCATCAACCCCCTTGTTGACCGCTTCTTGTACAGACGAGAACATTTTATCCGCCATATCAAAACCCACCCAACGATCCTGGGCATTGGCAGAATGTGCTAAACGCAATAGCTGCTGTGCTTCCATAGCCCGCCCGGCAAAACCAGCCAACCAGCTCCGCACCAACATTTCGGAAGCCATATACGCTGCTTCAAATTGTTCATAACTCGCCTTATTGACCCCTAGCTGTTGGGCAGCCAATGATGCCGTTGGTCGATTAAACAGCAAATAAGCTAATACATCGGTTAAATTCAATTTATTCTTGTACTTCGCCGCCGGCAAACCATATTCAATCACTGGTGACCACTCACTTTGTAGCGGCCCGGCATCCAATGCCAATGCTCCCCAATAGCGACCATACCAAGTCCATACCCCTTCGCCACCGGTGGCCTCTACCAAATCAACATCGACGGTCTTTAATTGATTCAATAAACTATCCACATCGCTCAAGGCATTTTCCGGACCGACCAAGGCGATACGAAAACCATCCATGAACAAATAGGATTTTTCAAACACAGAGCGAAAAGTTCGAAACACAACTTTTAAAGAAGCTAAATCGAATTGGTTAATGGCGATCCATTGCACAAAAATACCTCCATCGGACAATCGCGCTTTCGCTCGCTGAAATTGCTCAAGTGACAATAACGCACTGCGCCCCACGAAATCCGGGTGAAATAAATCACCAATAATAAGATCATAATGTTGTGTATCGGTTTTTAAAAAACGTCTGGCATCATCATGCACAATCTTGGTGTGCTCAAGCACATCACCATTAAAGTCTTGAAACCAACGTTGAGCGGCCTCAATCGCACCTTCAGACAACTCAACAGCGGTACGTGTTAAACCATAGTATGGCAAACTACCCGCCACAGTAATACCCGTCCCTAAACCTAAAAATAATAGGCTAACGCTGCTTGGATTTAACAATAAAGGCAGCCTCGCCTGGTTTTTCTGTACTTCAATGGCAGTGAGTTCCGTCGATGCATCTAAGCGTTGCAAATCCGCCATTAATACCCGCTGCCCATCCACTTGCTGAACAACATGGGTCACTGAAACCGCATCTTCTTTCAAAAAAAGGTCTTTAGCCCCTGACTGGGCAACAGGTAGCATGTCATGCACATCGGGTAAATTCCAAACAGGCATTACCAGCAAAACTAAAACAAAGCAACCCAGCATATAATTGAGATGCCGCACCCACACCATACTCGCCAGCAAAATTAACAACACAGCTAAACAAATTACCGCCGGTGAACCGAACAAAGGAATCAAAATGAAACCCGCTGCCAAGGCCCCAACACAAGCCCCGATAGAATTCGCCCCATAAAACCAGCCACCCACTTTTCCCCCGCCACCAAACTGCGTGACTAAATAAGGTAGCCAAGCACCAAAAGCTAACGTCGCTGGCAAGGTTAACAGGGCAATGAGCGCTGATTGAGTCAGCATCGCTTCAGCAAGTGAAGCAAACCGCATTTGTTCTACCCATCCTGCTAAAGCAGGGAAAAACCATAAGGTTGCCAAACATGAAGTGGCGGCAATCAAAGGCAGATAAGTGAACCAAGCCGCTCGGTGTAAACGAGTCGCCAATAGACTGCCCAAAGCGATCCCTATCAGAAATGTTGCCACAATAACCGCTAATACATATTCGGTACGCAGCATCACCATACCAAATAATCGAATCCATGCCACTTGCAGCATCAAGGCGGCGGCACCAATCCCCCCATAGGCAAGCATTGAAAGCCCAAAACTTGCTGGCATATGGGTTTGCAATGCTTTTTCATTAGGTAGAACAACCGATTCTGCACCCTGTCCCGCCGTTGTTGATAACCATTTAACAAGCACTAAAGCGACCAGCCCGATTATTACCCCCATAATCGCCACTAAGCGCAACGACACATGCCAACCAAATAACGGCAGCAACAGCAAAGGCAACAGTGCCCCCAACACACCACCCAAGGTATTTAAACCATAGACTACCGATAATGGCACCCCTCTTTCGGAAAATAACCGAACCATGACGGGAAAAACCGCACCCAGTAACATCGCAGGGAAAAACATCAATAGAAAAACAGCAATCCCTTGAATCCCATACCACATCGCAATATCCACGGTTGGTGCTTGTGTTATTAGAAAAGTATCAAAGGAAAAAATAAACTTAGGAAGCCATAATGAAAATATGGCAATGGCTAATTCCACCCCGCCAAAAAACAACAGAGGTCGCTTTAAAGCAAGCAAATAACGCTTTCCAAGTAAACTGCCCGCACCTAATCCCGCCATAAAAGCTGCGACAGTAATGACAACGCCAAAAATACTCACCCCAAACAACGTGGACAACATACGTGCCCATAAAATTTCATAGGCTAGTGCAGCGAGTCCCGAGAAGAAATACAAGGCGAGCAATAGATAAACCATATACCCGTTTTTGAAAGTGTGCACGTGAGTTATATAATAATTTTAAGGAAGGAAGAAATAAATCCGCTTTAAAACATTAGCGCCAGTAAATTATTTAATTTTTATTGCTCGACAATAGGCGCTAATGATATTTATACAATATGCTGGAATTAAATTTTCAAGGATAGTTAGCCTATTTGATATTCATCTAAAAAGGGAAAAACCAAACAATCGCCGTCACGGCATGAGCGAGCGATAAAAAAACAGTAAACCCGGCACTTATCATATGTGCAAGAAATACCTGTTTAGCAAACACCGCCATGGAAATACCCAGCCCTGCCGTTACCAAAACCCCAATCAGCAGCAAAACACCCATAATAAACATAATTTCATGTTTACCCTGCTGCTCTGCTAATTGTTGCTCGTCACTCAACTCATCGATATCCCGAAAGGTTTCTAATACAGCGGCATGTTCTTCAGTCACCGCAAAACACTGTGTTGGCAATAAAAAGCACAACATCAAAATACTCGCCAAAAGAACTCGCCACCTCAGCCATAAAAAGCTTTGGTTATTTTGTTTAAAATATGCTACCACGTAGAAATGCCTCACAACCGCCTTGCTATGATTTCAGGGATTACCAAAAACAATCAGAAAATTTTATGATTCTTCTTTCTTACCGGAAAAACGCCAATACAAAATCGCCATCAGTACCGCAGGAAACAACACCATTGGCAATAAAAATATAAAAATTGCCCAGGGCGTTTCAATGGTGACTCGAAACCACCGATAACTATCTGCCGCAAAAACATCAGCGACCATCAAAAAAAATAAAAAATTAACAACCACTATCTGCTTAATTACGGTTTTCATAATATCCTCACAAATCTTGATCTGACACACTCAACCCATACATCGACTTGCGTATTGATGGGTTTCGCTTTGCTCTACCCATCCTACACTTGACTATTTAGACATAATTGCCATATTAACATCTATAAATGATCTGCAGCGGATACCGATGACTCAGTTATTGTTTTTGCGCAACGAAACCCAAAAAAATCCGATGCCTTAAATGGCAAAGAAAAGTTACGGTGATAAGCCGATGTAGAGAACGGATCACTTTTCCACGAGCCACCTCGCATCACCTTATAACGTTGGTCTGTCTCAGCAAATTCTACCATACGTTTTTCTCGATCACCGGGATTGAGTGGGATTTGTGCCACCTTAGCTTTAAATATGCCATCCGATGCTGTGCTATTGCTATAGGCTAAAAAGTCATTAGCCATCCATTCACTCACATTGCCTGACATATCATGCACACCAAAAGGACTCGCTCCGCTAGGATAGCTACCTATCGGCGTGGTCGCACCCTGATTGTAATAAGTATTCAGGCGAGTCCGCTCCATATTATTTCCCCATGGCCAACGCAGACCATCACTGCCACGCGCCGCTTTCTCCCACTCTTTTTCCGTCGGCAAACGCTTACCTGCCCACTCTGCGTATTTCATGGCATCAAACCAGGACACCATGGTCACCGGATGCAACTCTAGCTCTTCAGGAATGCGCCCGTTTTTCCAATGAAAGGGCGCAATATGACCCGTCTCTGCCACAAAAAGTGCATATTGAGCATTGGTTACTGGATGTTTGTCGATTTCATACGAGGCAAGATCGACACTATGTGCAGGCCGGTTTTGGGCATCGGTTTTTTTATTGTCGGTACCCATAATGAAAGAACCGGCTGGCACGGTGATCATAGTATTGACCTCAGCCCATTGAGCTTCAGTTAACAACGCCTTCGCTTCAGCAACGCTATATGGAACCGATTCATCCTTGCGTTTTTCATAATCTTTATTACGAAAATGTATTTCCCCGGCCGCACGCAATCGGCTCTGCTCTTCTTTTAAATCATAACTTGCCAAGTCTCGCATTTGATCCATACGATTTTGGCCTAACTCTAGGACATGCACTGTGCCGGCAATCAAACTTAACACAACACAAGTCACAAACGTTGCCCCAAGATAGCGTTTGCGTATCGCAAGCTGTTGTTTACTGACCGGACCACGGTTCTTATAGAGAATCGACGCCATCTGCTAATCTCCACTCGCACTAGTGGCCTGCGGAACACTGACCTTAGACACCGGCTTTTTATATTTTTTATGCACTAAATGATCAGGGCGGCGACCATAGATTTTTTTAATAAAATATTCACCCAAAATACCACCACCAGCCGATGCTTCTACCGCCACAATTACCAACAACATCCAAAAACCAAGCGGTAATAGGACCGACCCATCAGGCACATTAGAATGATCCAGTACCATGTATTCAGGTACGCGCACTAATAATGGAGAAAAATAAGCTAAAATTTTACCTCCCAGGCCATAAATAGCAGAGACCACAATGCCTGCAATCATGGGAACCAAAATAAGATCCAATACCCAAATCGGACTAAACGTGTAAATCCCTCGATAGAGTTCTAACTGTACCCCCAGCAGTTGGTCTCCTGCATAGATAACAGCAGCCCCTGCACACACAGCAAGCGTTGCCCAAAAAAATTCTTTTACGGTAATTTTAAATTTAAATTCGAGCATCTTTGTCATACTCCTTACCTGTTAACTTTTCATATCTCGCTTTGGCAGCTTGCTCCCGATACCAATCTTCAACCTTTAGGCTACCAATATAAGCGGCTAAATCTCGCCTTTCTTGCTCAGTCAAACTGGCATAAGAAGGCATACGATATTGTGGTTTAAGTCGCGATGGCAAAATTTCTTGGGGATTTTCCGCCGAAAAATAATTATATAACCATTCCTCAGACCGAAATGACCCCATGCCATCTAAAGCAGGTGCTGGCACAGCCTGAGTAAACGTTTTGGTTGCCCACAAACTGTGGCAATCTCGACAATTAAATGCGCGAATTGTTTTACCTGCTTGTTTCGTTACGTCTTCTGAGGCGGTAGAAAAAAACGGAATCCCAGGATCTTCGGTGGTCTCTTTCGCGGATTGTTTTAACTTTACGACAACTAAACCAACCACACTTAACACCATCAAACCTATGATTAGCTTTTCACCTTTTCTCATTTTGACGTGCCCGCTCTTCGGCTTGCTGCTTCAAAAATTCTTGTCGAGCTTCGGTTTGCTCCTTCATCACCTCTTGGTGCTTTTTGTACTCTTCATCCGACATTTTATCTTTGTCATTTTCATCAAAAACAACATACTTAATGTCTTCATCAAACTGATCGTTCTTGGCCGCCCATCGCAACATGAAACCTGCCGCAATCAAAATCAACGCAGCCACTACCAACCACAAATAAATGGACCAACCATCCGGTAAATTTTCAATAAAATCTGACATAACTTGTACCCTAAATTAAATAGCCTTCAATCAATTGAATCCAACCGATAACAATCGCAAGAATCACCCCAAATATAATACTGCCAAACATTATTTTCTCACCGGTCTTGAGCTGATTTATCTTCTTTTCACCTTTAGGCAGATAAAGATAGATGATGTAACTAAACAGTATTAGCGAAAGTATCAGGAAGACAAATATCCCTATACTATATTTCTGAGAACGAAGACCCTCAATGCTCATATCAATGCCAAAAACAATGCTACTTGGATCTGTTGACCCCAAATCCGACTCAAGCGTTATTAGCCATTGCATAGGATGAAACGCAGTAATTTTTTGCAAAAAAGTATTGATACTATTAATCATATAAATTGACAACCAAAACAAAAAACGCCTTCTAAGAATCTTGGGCCGTTATCGGCGCAAGACCTACACTAGTATATTAGCGGTTATATTGCAACCATAGGAAGTGTATAACGATATCAATCAAACTACCCTATCATCCCACACGGGTATTCTTCAGTCGATCATAAAACCCATATCAGCGACATCAGAAAAAACCGTATGAAATCCATTCATTTTGCAACTTCCCAACACCTAGAGGCTATCCGAGAATAGAAAGCCGTCTAGCTTGCTACAAAAAATGTTTTTAATAAAAAAAGGCCGCTCGATTGAGCGGCCTTTTCTAGCGTATTTAACGATTAGTTAAACGCATCATCTGTATCATCAGATTCTTGATGTTTCTTCCAGTAACGATCCACTAGAAAATAACCATAAATCGCAGGTGCGATAAATACTAACAAAATACACGCCCCAAACACACCTGGTCCATAATCGATATCAATCATCATGTTACTCCCATGCTTTATTTAAGTGGCTTTTGACATATCCGGTTTGCGCGTAAAATGCGGTAAACGTTTAATGATTATAACAATTAAGACCATGAAATACGTCACATAAAACACATCGATCGTATAGCCTTTATCCCACCAAGGCTGTGTTCTCTCGCGGTCTTTTCCACCATTGATAGTAAAATTACCTTCAAAGTTAGCTAAGGCAATACGATTTCCAATAACATTATAGTTATCCAAAGGATAAGCACCGCCACCCGCTTGCACTTCTTTAATGCCTGGCGCAATGTTCACCAAATCATCCCAGCTAAGCGGATGACGCTCAATAGCCCCTTGGGTCCGGCTATCAGCGTTCTGATAAACCTGATTAGTGATGTATTTAATTTTCTCTTCACCGGTTGCCAACTGTTGAACTTCTGCAGAATCCATCAATTTTATGAAATCAACATAAAGCTCGGCATTAGGCCTTTGCCCCCAAATCGGCATAGTAACCAAAAATGCCGTTAAAACAATGAGGCCGATGAGAAAGGTTAATGGAAAAGGTAGACGGTTATTCGCCGACCAAAGTCCACCATGCTTCTCTTTTTCCCATAGATCGAGTGTCTCTTTTTGTTCTTGCTCATCAGCAAGGCAATAGAGAGGTTGGTCCATTTTAAAAGCCATCGTCTAAATCCTCCCGGTAATTATTTAAGACTTGTTAGAACCCAATCGATCAAGGCCCTGACTTCTGAATTACTTGCTGGCTCAGGCACTTCTGGAGCATAAATGCTATTACCTGTCAAGTACTCCCGGTAGTCAGCTCGCCACTTTGCATAATCGATTTTATTGCCATCTGCATCGGTCTTACCCCACAGGTAATCAAACCGAGGCATAATGGAATTAGGCTGCACTAAACGAGGATTAAAAAAGTGCATAGTCATCCATTCACGAGATGAATTACGTGAAGCAACGTGTAATAAATCAGGTGCTTTACGATCCGACCCAAAAGCCGTAGGCATTTCACCATTGAAGTCACCTAAGAAAGGCGGTGCCCCAAAAAACTGCCAATCTTGAGTTTGTTCAGGTAATAAAGTATGACACCACCAACACCCTTCAGTGATGTAAATGGTTTTACCCTGACCAACAAAGCGTTGATTTTCATCACCGGCGGCTTCTAAAGTTTTCGCAGGCGCCCAACCACGAGTTGCTGTCAAATTTTCGATATAATCGACTTCTGCGCCGTTAAACTCACCTTTGGAAACAGTAAATACCGCCCCACTAGTGAGATTAGCTTCGCCGACACGACCAATACCAAAGGTTAAGTCCTCGACCCCCGCACCCAGCATTCTAGGATGGTTAATGCCTGGTGAAAATTTAATTCCGGGATTATATACATAAGCCCGAACAGGTGGGTCCATCGCCGCACCGCTCACCGGATCTTTATCAAGAATCACAGTGATCGGTTTCCCAGCACCGACAACGAGTGGATCTTCATAACTAAACCCAATCACACGGCCTAGTGACAATTGCTTGTCTAAGCCAACCCAAGTTGAGATCCCGGATGTAAAGTCTGTACTTGGAGATAACAAGGTAATACACATTGATAACCCAAGCATCAAACCGATACCGGCCGTACCGAATTTATACTGTTGGAAAGCCACTTGATTTCCTCCTCCCTAGCCTTTTTAAGTTGGACTCGTTATTTTGAGTCCAACAATAAAAAAGCGAAAACGTTGTTGTTTATCTTTCGTACGCCATTTCATGCGCATAACGGCCTTTCGGTACCAAGGTACCTTCCCGTGCTGTCATCCACATGTTGTACAACCAAATCACATTACCAGTGAAAACCATAGTACCGCCTACCCAACGAGCAATCATATATGGGTGTTCAGCAACCACGACATCAATGTAAGGCACCTCATAAATCTTGCCTGCACCTTGGATCAATCCAGCAATCGTCATAGAAATCCAATAGACACAGAAACCGATAATGAAGAACCAGTAATGAAGGTTAGCAAGCGTTAATGAATACAGCTTTCTTCTGAGCATTTGTTGCAGACCAAAATAAACGGCTGCTGCCTCCAAAAAGCTAGACATTCCCAACAACGCCAAGTGAGCATGCGCCACAATCCAGCCAGTACCATGCACATACCAGTTAATGGCTCGTGTTTGCTGGAACCCACCTTGCATATTTAGTGGGATCGCAAGAAGCACACCTGTGATAGAGAATTTAGTCTCCACATTTTGCACAAACATACTCCACTTGCCTTTCATGGTTAACAAAATGTTAGCAACGAAAGCCACCGCAGGAATTAAAATCAATACGCCTTCTACAGAAGCGAAAGATTTCAACCACTCAGGTAAAGGAGCAGACATTAAGTGATGCGATGCTGGTGTTGAATAAAAGGCAATAATTGACCAAAAATGTAAATGACCAATACGGTGAGAATAAAGTGGGTTACCGGTTAACTTAGGAATTGTGTAATAGGCAATCGCTGCTGCCACCGGAGTAATCCACAATCCCAACACGTTATGCGCAAACCAGAAGGTCATGTAAGCTTCAGTCAGACCTGTCAAGTTGAACAACTCTGGTGAATTACCCACGATAAACACAATGATTATCATGAAGATACAAGCCCCGAAAAACCAGTTGGTAATATAAATACCTTGGGTCTTCCGATGAGCAATGGTCATCCACACGTTAATACCGAGCGGTATCAACACACCACAAATAATGAGTAAGTCAACTGGCCAAATAATGTCACTGTATTCACGCCCGGAGGTAATACCCATCCAAAGCAGAAGCAGTCCCACGCTCAAACCGATATTCCAAAGGAATACGTTCCACAAGCCGAGTTTCTCAGACCATAACTTGGTGTTACCAAGCGCTGGTGTCATATACATCATGGTCATACCAAATGCCATGGAAATCCAGCCTAGAATAACGGCTAACACATGCACCTGGCGCATATGGCCAAACGCAAAAAGTTCTATGCCAGTCACCCAGTCAGGAAAGGCTAACTTAGCCGCATTGAACGATCCTAGACCCGTACCGACCACAAACCAAAAAATCGAAGAAAAACCAAAAAAGATCGTTGCCGATCCAGCTGGAATATCTTCGTTCTTGGCAAAGAGATATTTCAGTAGCATGAAACTTCACCTCCCAAAAAATTAACTCCCAGATAAAACCAAATCATTCTTTCATCTTATTCATAAGATACCAAGAAAGCCACATGCTCGAGAATGCCAAAACGATTCCACAGGTACCCGCAAATGTCGCTAGCATAATCCCCCCTTATATTTAACTATGCAAAAAATAGATTATTCCCAGACAGTGTTATCACGTTGTGCTTCTATCTCGCCATGCTTTTTCATTGCCAAACCGGCGATGATGGCAAAAGCAAGACCAAACACAAGCATCATGATATCAATGAAGCCTGCAAAAGTTGAGATATGGTAGGCTTCTGCACCCCAACCACCCCAGCTCTCATAAGGACCTCGCCCTACAGCACACATAACTGCAGCGCCGAACACACTCCCGTTCCCCATGCCTGTGGTAAAAGCAGCCACGATAAGAACAAAAAATGTTCTACCAATGGTTAGTTTATTTTCCATATCTACCCTCCGATAGAAATTACCAAAAATCTGTAAACGTCTTATGCGTGACTACCCTCTACTAGCGATTAATACGTATAAGAAGCTCACAGTATTAGTTCCAGATTAGAAACCCCTCGAATCGTGACACAGCTAGTATTTTCCGTCAAGATTTAAAGTAGCAAAACTCGATAAATAAATTGACAATTAGCCAGAAACTAACAAATACCGATATTCTACTGAGCAACTGACGATAATTCGGACGAAAAAATTTTGTATAATTTATTGAAGATTGATTATTATGGAAGGCGATGTTGAGTATAACTGTACTTAGCGATGAGACAGCGAAACGATAAAGGAATGGACCTGTAATCACTTCCCGATTTGGTGTTCATTCTGATAAGCCAACAGGAAGAAAGCTACCATACGCGCTTTAGGCGAACCATGGAGCAGCTATCGGGACAAAGTTAAGATGCTAACCGGGAAGTGATTGCACGATCATTCCTAAAGAACGACACGAGAGCGAGAGAAAATAATGCGAGAAACAATAATTTATATATTCATAGGCCTCAGTTCATTAATGGTCATCTCTTATGTGCCATATATGTTCTTAGCTGGCGTCCTTGAGGCGGCACTGGTTACCAAAATCCAAATCATTGTGACCTGTGTATGGGCCGCAGGATTAGGTTTTCTCGGCTGGGACATTGTCCGTCAACGCCGAGGTAAAGCCTAACTAAACACCCGCAACAAAGCCTTGGCATCGTTAAAACGCTCAGCCGTTCCAAATTGTAATTTATGGAAGACATACTGCTGGCGCTTGCCGCTTAGATCGCAGCCGGTCAAGCCAAAACTCTTACCCGCTAGATCTGAAAAAAATTTCAAATCCTTCACTAACTCGGATTTTTCTCCATTACGCAATTCAAGGGCGACCTGTTTTTTGGATATTTCAAGCGCAACAGGCGCCTTGGGCAACAACATTAAACGGGTTTTCATGATACGATTAAAACCAATCAAGGTAATAATTGTTGTACTAAACGCAATCATATAAGTAAAAGTCTGATCACCGCTATACCACATCTTTATCCCCACAATGATCAGAAAGATAATGGTTGGAATATATAACACTAAATCCCAACAAGCCCCTTTTTTGTCTTGCACTAAATCATATCTCGATGATGCCACATCCACTCCTACAAAAATACCAACGATATAAAATTAACCGGACTGACGCGCCTCAAGTATACGCCGGATGCGAACATCCATCTCCGAGTAGAGCATCCTGCCCGCCTGTTTAAACTGCACAACTCCATTTTCATCGATAATAAATGTCCATGGATCACCTTTAACGCTATAGGCGATAAAAGCTTCAGGATTCTTGTACTGATCCATATGCAAAAAAATGACATCATTTCCGTACTTTGCAATCATCGCTTTGAGCATTTGTAATTGCTTGTCACAAACCGTGCAATGGCCCGGCGTTGCAAACTCCAAAACAATCGGCTTGCCGAGTGCTATCGCCTCATCCAGGGAGTATTGATACATACGCTCATCAGGATATCGATACGAGGTTAAGCGACTCATATCGCCCCCCACATCAAGCAAATGCTTAGTGCGCAAAGCAGGCGCTTCGGAGCCAACTCTCAGGGTGCCTTCCGGCCCCTCAAAACAACCTGTGATCAATAAAAAAACTAAAGGGAGCAACACCCCCCAGATACTACGAGTCATAATTCTTCTCCCAACCAGTACACGTGCGGTACAGATTATATGCCCAGATAAAATTAGCAATCAGTACTAGCGTGCCAAATATTCCCATGTAGGCCAATAGCGGCTTTACAATGAGCTCCACCTCATCGGGCGTGGAATTAATGCTCGCAATGCCGCCTAAGGTACCCGCCATCACAAAAAATATCACCATACCCAGCAAACCCACATTATGCACCCAAAAGTGCCACTTCACCAATTTTAAGCTATAAATTGGACGTTTAACAAGCCGTGGAATAATATAATAGACTGCAGCAAAAATAGCCATTTCAACCCAACCTAACAAATTGATATGGGTATGGCCGCGCACAATCAAATCACCATGCAACCGATGATCAACAAAATACCTAAGCTCGGCAATGCCACCCATTACCGCCCCCCAGGAAAACCCAATCAAACTATAAATGATACAACAATAAACAAACCACAATATATACTTTCGGTAAACTAACTCTTGCTCATGCACCCATGGCTCCGCCATACTTCACTCACTTTTATTCTGTTGATAAGCCATTTTTCGCGGGCATAAATAAATGAATATGCCGGCCTAATTCTTTATGAAAAGCCTACTCTTCTTTTACCTCACCCGTTACATCACGATCTCTTACGTCACCATATTTTTCACGCCACTCTTCAGGCGCCCACATCTCAACCATATTATCGATAAACTCTGAGCGCTCTGGCGGCGGCAATGCAGCAACCGACGACCCTCTATCTGCTTTGAGCTCTGACAGAAATACCGCAATTTTATGAAGATCTTCACTCGGCATTTCACCCGTGTAGGCCGCTTCTTTCGGAGGGAAACCATGATCCACCGTTGGGTACCCATATTGCGCTTCTGGATTGACTAAAAAGGCCTCAATCCATTCAAGCGATCGTTTGGAGCCAATCCCATCAAGTGACAATCCCATACTAGTACCCGCCCGTAACGCACGATGACACGAATTACAACGCGCCTCACGATATAACTTAGAACCTTCGCGACCCACATCTGAAAAAACAAAGTGAGTCTTTTGCTCAAACATAGGCTTATCTGAATTAAGCCGATAAGACTCTAATGCAATGTAAGCAATCACGGCCAATACGAAGAAAACGCCGAAAATAATAAATAGAATTTTTTCACCCGATTTTAATACTTGTTTCTTTGCCATTCGCTCATTTTACCAATTTGAAGTTAACTCACCATATGTAAACACCAAGCATATAGCAAGTCAGCCATAAAAAAAACCAAAGGAAAATCTATAGATCACAAAAACCGACGCTTTATTGTGGTGCGTCAGTTCAAAAAATACTCATAGTTTTAAGACATCGACATAAAGCAACAACCGACAACCCCCCATGCAACCAACGCGAAGTAAGCAATATAGAAATTAACAGAAAGCTATCATAAATAATCTGGAGATATGACACCCTGATTACCTACAGGGAGGAGGTAATTAGAACAACTTGCTCGAGAAAACGAGCATCAAAAGTAGGTGCTTTAGGCGCAGATGGGCAGAAGCGGAAGATAAGAGGTAAGTTATTTCATACTCACCGAAGCCATAAAATAAAAAAGGCGGAGAAATTCATCCCCGCCTTTTCTAAACACACCACAATCGATCGCTAGTGACGATCATAAGGTGTGAAGAAGTTTCCATCCGAATACGCAGACGCATTGGTTAAATACGCTGCAGCATTCAAAATATCTTCTTCTGTCATATTGCGAGCTACCGCTCTCATTTGACCCATCGGGTCATTGGCTCGGCTACCGTCTTTCCATTTTTTTAGTTGGCTAACTAAATAGGAATATCGCTGCTGGCCAATTATTGGATATATAGGTGGCGCGCCACGGCCATTATAACCATGACAAGATCGGCAAGCTGGTACAGGCTTGGCTCGGTTACCTTGCCCCCACTCAACCAAGGATTTACCTTTCGCCGATTGACCAACCTCAGTCCCATTGGCCGCCAACTCTTTCAAGTCAGAACCTTTCCACTCAGCCTCACGCCCAGCGGTCGCCAATGATTCAAGGTAAGTAGCCACATCTTCACGATCTTTTGACGTCAAACCTTTCGCGTTGGCATTCATAACAAACATGGTGGTGTCTGTACGTTTGTCCGTCGCGAAATCCTCAAGTTGCTTTCGCAAAAACACATAAAACTGACCTGCTAAACGTGGCGTACCCATGCCATCATCGCCCATACCATCCTGACCATGACAAGAACTGCACGCAGGCACATCACCTTTACCATTAAAAAAAATGTTCTTCCCAGCAGCAACATCCCCTTGACCTTTAGGATATTGCGGAGAAGACATTGCTATCGACGGAATCATTGCACCCGCCACAATGGCAATCGCCGAAATAGCTGTAATTATACGTCGCATGTTAAGAAGCCCTCCCAAGTTACTTAAGCCTCCCAGATTCAAACCCAACCCTGCAGTCCAAAAAGAATAACTATATAATGATGCTACATTAGTCTTTTTCGACACAGAATACTCATTATTCACTCTATACACTTATTTGTAGTAATTCGTACGCTTATGAGTTTATTTTCAGCATGAGCCATGCTAAACCAAAAGCGCCTAAAAACCATATAAGATAGAGTATTGCAACTGCATCAGTTTGTAACACAGCCCACCTCCCTCAAAAAGAAAATAAAAATCAATAAGGTTGTTTATCCCAGTAAATTAACAAACACTATGGACCGGGTAATTCAATCACTAATCGAAATAGCTGTCAACAGTTAAAACTTAAACTTGTAACTTCGCATGCCCCAACAAAAAATTCACATCAGTTCGTCAATTTATCTTGTTCAACTAATGACGCCCAAAATATTTTTCGTTATGCTTGGCAGCTATTTTAGCAATTTAGTGCAATCATCACTATATTGAGCAAGGCATAAAACGTATAAAAAAATAACGTACCGAACTAAACAGTGCATGAATGAAACCGCTTTAAACTGGAAGTAAAATGAATGTTTTAACACAAATCTTAGAAAAACATTGGGGATTTTTAGCCCTTATTATTTGGATCGCCATCTGCCTATTTGCCAAACTGGTAGGGCTCGATCCGTTTGGCATCGATGAACAAGCCGCAAGAGGATTATTATTAAATTGGTCAATTTCTGATAACATTATCAACCCGATTGTCATTTTTGGTGTGCCTGATTTTCGTGCGCTGCTGTTTGTACCTATCGGGGCCTACTGGCCGGGCAGTATGCTAGCTGCCAAAATATTAACCCTACTGATCACCTTTAGCGCCGCCACACTGCTTTATCGCTGGTCGAAAAAAACAACAAACAAAGAAACCGCTCTCATTGCTTCCGCACTATTTTTAATCTCACCCTTTTTATTAAACCAAATCGACTCTATAGGCGCAGCCCCTTTTATCTTGCTTGGCATGGCCTTGGGTGCCTGGTTAGATAATGCCTATCGGAACAAAGAGCAATATTTTGGCGGTTGGTATTTTGTGCAATTGCTGTGGATTACTATTTTGCTCACCCTACACCCAGTGGCATTGGCTTATCCATTAGCCATCGCTTGGCAATGGTATAAAAATCCACCTCCCAACAAAAATAGCCGCCATATGTATGTCGGGCTGGTACTGGCCACCCTGTTCTCTATGGCGTTACGCACCGGCTGGGAAAGCATCGCCTGGCTGGCCAACCCTGTCCAAGCATTAGCCATCGCGCTGGACGGTGGGGTACTTTGGAGTCTTCAAGATATCCAGTGGCTACCTGCCGTGATTGCTGCTATCGTTTTAATCACTCTCATTATCGTTGACAAAAAATTTCTAACCACCGATCTGCTCGGTCTAATGTTATTGATTGCCATACTGATTGGCTTATTCGCTGCCGATTCCGTGTGGGCAAGTATTGCCTGCTGCTTGGTTTTATATCGTGGAGTCCATCACTTAATACGTTTAAATAGCCAAATCAAAAAACATAATCTGCTAGGTCAACGCGGCATTGTTATCGGCGTCACATTTGTCATGTCGTTATACTTCATGGCCCAAGACAAAACGCACGCACTGACCAATATTCGAGCAACACTGAGTCCTGAAGATCAAGTGATACAACGCCTCGCTGAAGAGGCTGCCGATCAGGACAAACCGTTTCGAGCTGCCAGCCAATGGCCAGCCCGCAGCATGCTCGCGAGTAGAAGAGACGTTTTACCTCTCCCACCGCCCATTGAAGACACGGAGCAATTCAAACACTCGATTGCAGGATTAACGCATTTAATTTTTGACCAAAAAAGCGTTAAAAACCAGCATCTTGTTAACAATCTAACTCAATTAACTGGCCGTACCGAAACCCTTGCACTATTAAAAGGTGGGGTAGTCATAGAAAACCGGGAACACAATGTCGAGCTCAGCGCCGGTCATCGCACCGATCCTGACAAACAAAATAATAAACCAATAGCTGAATCCGAACAGCAAGAATAAAGGCGGCTAACTGAAATGATGACACGTAATATTTTCAGAGACTGTTTCATTAGCCTGATCCATGGCAACCGCTGACAGCGACAACCGAGAATCCAATGATGAATTGTATGATGAGAAATTGAAAATTGAATTGTTATACCGACATTGGGTAGCCTAGCGTTTGGAAATCGCGAAGAAAACTGGTTTCACAAGAGTTTTCCTGAAGAAAAACTCTTGTGGGATTCAAGTCTCAAGCGAGATCAAATGATAGCCTGCCCAATGTCTGTTATACTCAGCACCGTCATCAATATGGCGTTTTTCTAACCCAAGTTTGGGTGAGATGAAAAATGGATGGCGAAAACGATAGATTATGGCGGTATTGAGCATAATTTACCACAAGAAGGACACCTAATGAATACGGCTTATCGAACATTCATCCTGTGGATGGTATGGGCTACAGCAGCAATCGTTATTTACCTTGGGTTGTATATCGACACAGACATACTCAGCTTTCTAAAAAATGATCAAAGTCGAATCACCTGGATCATTAGCGTATTATTTCTTATCGGTACCCTGGCAAGCTTTATACTGGTGGTAGCAATTACCGGTGAACGTATTGAAGCCTGCATCCAAGATGAAACTGCCAAAGACAAAGGCCTGATGGCGCTCGAGCCAAGTCGGCGCAAACAAAAATCAGTCAATCGTTTTTATAATTCCTTAAAAATCGTCGCCAAATCCAATGAAAAACCCAATATAGAAGTCCTGCTTGATATGGAGTTATCGTCTTATCAGCGCATGAGCCATGCCACAGAAGTCCTTGGTAATCTACTCATCACCCTCGGATTGATCGGTACCGTCGTTGGTTTAACACTCACCCTGAGTGGATTAACCTCATCACTTGATGCGCTGGGCCAAGACCAAGACTTATTGCTGTCAGGATTACGCAAAGCCATGGGGGGTATGGGAACCGCCTTTTATACCACCTTATTAGGTGCCGTACTTGGCGGTGTATTAATACGTATTTTTGCCTTGATTACCGAGCATGGTATTGGTGGCTTAGAAGATCAATTAATGAAAACCTGCATGGTACATTGTTCTGCCGATTTTAAACAAACGGTTGAAAAAGACATTCGATTCCTGAATGTGGAAATTGATGCGCTGGGAACACGCGTTAAAACATTAGAAAAAACCTTTGACGATTCACGCATCGCCATCAATGCCTTTAGAGACTCAGTTCGTGAATTACACCAATTGTCCGGCGATGACAGTGGCGTGTACACCTTGCGAGAAACCTTAAGAATGCAAAAGTATTATCGCGCTTTATTACGTCAGGAAATGCACTTAATGCATCGACTTAATCGCTCTTGGTGGCATCGTTTTAAAGACTTTCTTGCAACGAGAAACGACTGAGAGAATTTAACCATGCGAAAGAACCGGCGGTTTACTTACACAAATATCTATGAAAGTTTTTCAGATATATCGCTGTTAATGCTTGCCACCTTTATCTTTTTAATGGTAACTATTTTGCTCACTTCCCGTATCGCACAAGAATATGAATTACCACAGCTCAAAAAAGAAATTGTCGAGTTACAAAATCAATTAGCCGACGCCGAATTTAATCGCCAACAAGCCACTAAAAACCTGGAAGAAATGGCGGTAATGGCCGAACAAAGCCCACTGGAGAGCATTGTCAAATCAGCGACCTTTGGCCATAAAGATTTTGATATTTTTATCGAAGGACTCAAACAATTACCGGGTAACGACTTACATTTAATTGTTGATGCATCCGGTTCAATGCATGGGCTCACTTCATTTCTTATTCCTATTCTAAGAGTCGTTGTCGTGCGATCCAATAAAAAATTAGCCGCCCTCACCTGGTTCAGTGACAATGAAGCCGAGACTTACACTGGTACCATGGGAGACATGTTTGACAAGCTCATGAATGGCGCGCCTTTTGGTGGCACCGCAGAAACCATCGGTAAAGCGTTTCGGGTCGCCGCTCGACGAGTCCACCCCCCTGGCGCTTATTTACTCATCGGGGATGAGCCATCCAGTGACAGTATTGGCTATAGCGAAATTCCAAGCCCAGTATTCACATTACCCTTAGGCCGATCCGATCCGGAAACCAACCAAGCCTATCAAGAGATTGCTGATAAGACCGGTGGAAAAATGCTGCATTTAGACTTCAAGTAAACAGGAGTCATCCGATGATTATTATTCCTGCAGGCATCACCGTCATTGGTGAACTGAGAAGTTCAGGCATTGTTCGCGTTGACGCACGAATTGAAGGCAATGGTTTTATTGACGGCTTAGTCATGCTCACCAAAAAATGTGTCTGGCAAGGCAATCTTGTCGCCGAAGAAATTTTTGTAGATGGCACCATCGAAGGCAACATCACCGCCCATAAAAAAATACATCTCAACCAAAAATGCAACGTGACGGGTAGCGTTCACTGCCCCAAAGTCATCATTCACGACGGCGCAAAAATCGATGCCAAGTTCTACATGAAGAAACCCGATACAGCTATTAATCTCAGCAAAAAAAAAGCATCAGACAAAGCACCGTCGATCAATCCAACCGCCCTAGGGAATGGCAATTAAAATCGTTCGGCCATCCCATGGTACATTAACTCGCTCAGGCGACGCACTCAATGGTCGGTTATGCAAATAATAAGCTACCCCGTCCAATTGAGCACTCTCTGTCAGCTGCTGCAAAGCCGCATCAAAACCCAATGATTCACTGATCGTCGTCACCCAGTTAAACCATGATTTAGTCTGCTGCATATTCACATTGGCCAACCAAAGTATCGCTTGCCCGTTTTCGCTGGCATCGAGCTGATGCCACACTCGTAAGACCACCCGCTCATGATCATCCATCACTTTGACCCACATTTCATTGTGATACTCACCATTGTGCATAAACGCCAACGAAAATACCGGTAATTCATCAAGACGGGGTTCCGCTTTCAGAAAATATAACGCAGACTTTAATGTCAACGGCGCAATACGCTGCCAACCGGACTGCTCGAGAAAACGATATAACGACGATGGAGTACTGTAGAACTGGGCATTAAACGGTAAATCATCGAAAATAAAGCCACCTGGATAATACGCTGCAAATTTTTGCCAATCATCACCCAGCCAATCTGCCTTTGTAATAAGCGGTTGCTTCACTGTCGCTAAGGCACGTGAATTGTCTTCATAGGTTAACACGCCAAAAAACAGCGTACTCCCCAATATCACAGAAACTAAAAATAACAAATACAGGCTTGATGGTATTGATCTGGCTTTTTTAACAAATTGCAATATAACAAGCAAGCTCACATAGCGCGTATTGGTTTCAATAGACTTCAAGCCTTTTAAATAAAACGGCAACCAAAAATCATAAAACTTTTTCAAGAACCAAAAAATGACATAGCCAACTGCCACCAATAAAACAATGAGAATCGCTAAACGACCCGCCACTTCAGACGCCAGCTCAAAAGACGCACCAAACACCATGCCAGGCATTAAATAGGCAGGCGCCCATATCGCGGCAGATAACACATTCACCAGAAAAAAACGCCTTGGGTCCATGCCCATCATGCCAGCGACAGCAGGAATAATCGGCCGTACAGGACCCACAAATCGCCCAAATAAAACACTTTTTCCGCCGTGTTTTTTAAAGAACGTTGTGCCTTGTTGCAACATGTGAGGATATCTTGATAAAGGCCAAAGTCGTTGTAGATAATGTTTATAATGAAATCCGATCCAAAAGCTCACAGCATCACCAACTGCGGCCCCGACAAACGCCCATAAAATCGTTTCCCAAACATTTAAAACTCCGGCACCAACCAATGCACCCACACCGAACATAAGGACAGTTCCAGGCACCACTAATCCGACAATGAGTAACGACTCAGCCATCGCTATCAAAAACACCATCAAACCTGATAAGGCAGGATGTTCTGATAACCAGGAAAAAAATGGCTCAAAAAAACTTATGTCCACAATGTATAGAGGCAATGTTCTGCGGCGACTTGCCATCTGGCAATAAGAGTCATCATGCTAGACTCCATTGTTGACGGAAACACGGATAACCCACTGGTAATTACTGCAACCAACCATTCACTTGTTCCAAATCATCAATGGTCAACAATCCGATTTCTGCTTTTAATTTTAAGGTATTTAAGACATAATCATGACGAGCTCGTGCCAAATCTCGCTGCGCACGAAACAAATCTCTTTGCGCATTCAGCACATCAACCGCCGTTCTGGCACCCACATCAAAACCGGCCTTAATCGCTTGCAAGGCTTTACCACTTGATCCCAACGCTTGATTTAATGCCTTCACATAACTCATGGCGGCCAAAACACCTAAATAAGCCGCTCGGGTGTTTTTCAAAACCGCTCGCTCCAAGATTTCGACTTGACGTTTTATTGATTCATGTTGCTGGCGGGTTTGTTTGATTTTTGACGAAACCAAGCCCCCCCCATAAATCGGCATCGCAAAATCAAATGAAATAAACACATCACGCGTCGATGAGGGATACACGCCACCCGAATCATACAAACCATAACCCAAATTGAGATCCAACGTAGGAAACCGCTCTCGCTTAATTTCTGAAATTTTTATTTCAGTAATATCCATATCCATCTTGACAATGGCTATATTCAAATTTTGGCTAAGGGCGGCATCAGTCCATTCACTAATATTGGTTGGTGTCGGTGGAATTAATGTCATATTGTTACCCAGCGGCAACAAGTTCATATGCAAAATACCTGTGATTTCTCTTAACCCTTCACGTGAATTGGCCAACGCTAACTCTGACATCACTTCTTGCGCCACACCTAAATCATAACGCGCCTGCGCCTCATGCACCTCGGTGATGGCAATCAAACCAAGGTTATAGCGCTGCTTGGTCTGCTCCAATTGGGCAACGATGGCGTTTTTTTCCGCCCGAGCGAAATCTAATTCATCAATACTGGATAATACGTTAAAATATTGTGAGACAACACGAAATAACAACGCTTGTTGAGCCAAGCGGTACAATAACTCACCCTTGATAACTTCTTCTTTGGCGGCTTTATGTTTCGAAAAATTTGGCAGGTTAAAAATTGACTCGGTGAGCTTGACCGAAATATTCTTGTCCCGAAATACAGTAGTGGCAGATAAACCGCTATCAGCTTGCTCTGGATCTTCAACAAAATTATTGTTGGTCTGTGATATATTCGCCCAATGCCCAGATACCGATAACGATGGTAAAAACGCCGCCAGGCTTTGGGACTGGGTTTCGCGTGTCGCCTCTCGAAGCGCCTGCGCCGACTTAAGCGCCGGATCGTTTTCCAGCGCCAACTCAAACACATCGATTATATTTTCACAAAACCCCGGCCCAGGAATCACCAAAAGCCATACCATACCAAGCCAGCATAGTGATCGAAGTGTCATTGTGAAGCACCAAATACCCATGATTGAAATTGGTTTGATTTTGTTTTGTCTGAACAACAAACATATGCCAAATCGTATTTGATTGCATAACACCGATGACCTAACAGGTTAGATTTCGATCAATAATCAAATCCCGCCGCGATTTCCATATGCCCTGATACCAAGTATAGGTCCATAAATCCAGCATCAGATAATTTCATCGGGTTTCAGAAAAATAACTTGATAGCAAGGACTCGCTCAACTTAATGGCAAAAAGCCCTCCACCTAAAAAGACAAACTAATTTAATATCTCGACATCTTGAGATCAACCTGCACCGCCCAGGCATCAACCCCACCTGCCAGATTAATCACCTTTGAAAAACCATTTTGTTGCAAATAAACAGCAACTTGATAACTTCTCATACCATGATGGCAAACCACCACCCACTCATGCTCGGTATTGAGTTCATCGAGCCTGGTATGTATTTCTCCCATAGGAATATGCAGCGAACCTGAAATATGGCATATGTCATATTCCCAGGGCTCTCTCACATCAAGAAAAACCAAAGAACCTGCCTCTTTAGCTAAGCGTTCTTGCAGTTCAAGCGGTGATAACTGTAACACAAACTTACCTCATAACTCTGTTGTGGAATGGTTATTTATCCATAGAAAACACGACTAAAAAACAAACGATTGAGGCAACGTCGCATTAATCAAGGGAGCAATTTCAGTTTCCAATAGGCTTTTTTGTGTCCATTCGGTTTTGCTTAAGCGTGTCATTATCATCGCTTCTTTAAGCGCCTCCTCTTCTCCCACAATAGCAAACAAGCGACCACCCACATTGAGTGCCTCTTTAAATCCATCGGTTAATGCTGGCACTGAACCGGTGATGGCAATCGCATCAAAGGGACCATGCTCATGCCAACCATGACTGCCGTCCCCTTCTTCCAGGGTAAAATTAGTAATGCCTTGATTTTTCAAGCGTGTCGCTGCGATAGGCAAAAAATCCGGGAAAATATCAATACTATATACATGCTTGGCCATGGTCGCTAAAAAGGCCGTTAAACAGCCGCTGCCGGTACCAATTTCAAGCACATTTTCTGTCTTGTTCAGCGCTAAGGCTTGCAGCAGATGGGCTTCTAATTTCGGGTGCATCATCATTTGTTCATGGGCAAGCGGAATCGCTAAATCTGAATACGCGAGGTTCTTATACTTTTCAGGAACGAAGTGATCGCGTGGTGTCGTAAATAACACATCTAAAACACGACTATCCAATACATCCCACGTGCGGATTTGTTGTTCCACCATATTAAATCGTGCTTGTTCAAAATTCATTTCCATCATCTACTCTTTACCTAAAAATTTTTATTGCAACCCAATGCCGCACATGTAAAGACTTCGGCGTACAAACCCGCTTCCCTTTCAATAAAGAAGGTAAACTTATCACAGCACCGCCATATTGCAAAACAAAACCAACAAAGGATAACCGTCTATACTTTGTTCAGCTTTTCCATAACGACCGAACAAAATGTGTTAAACTGCCGCATTGTATGTTACTTTGCCAGTGCTACGGGGTGTCTCTCTACACTATATAGAGAGGCTGAGAAATACCCATTGAACCTGATCCGGATCATACCGGCGTAGGGAAGCCGCAAAAAACCTCTATGCTTGTATAGGTATACGGCCTTACCTAACGTCTCCAGATTCCTGTGTAAACTTCCATTAGCTAGGCACATTAATAGGACTAAGAGATGAGTGTAATACCAGAGAAAATTTTAAGTCAAACCGCCAAAATAAACGACGCCTCCATTCAACCGTTTCCCAATTCACAAAAAATTTATGTCACCGGTAGCCGCCCGGATATTCAAGTGCCGATGCGTGAAATCAGCTTATCAAAGACGCCATCTGAATTTAAAAGCGAACCTAACCCACCATTGACCGTTTACGACACCTCCGGACCTTACACTGATCCAAACATTGTGATTGATGTACGCAAAGGCTTGCCAGAAATCAGAAAAAATTGGATTAAAGACCGCGCAGACAGCGAACCACTCAATCGGTTAAGTTCAGACTACGGCGCAAAGCAGGCAAGCAATCCTTCCCTAGATCATTTGCGGTTTGAACATATACGCTTACCGCGACGAGCGAAACCCGGCATGAATGTTAGCCAAATGCATTATGCTAAACAGGGTATTATTACTCCGGAAATGGAATATGTTGCCATCCGAGAAAATATGCGTTTGGAATCACAACGCGAACTCTTGGCGCAACAACATCCCGGCGAGTCTTGGGGCGCGGCCATACCAAAAACCATTACCGCTGAATTTGTCCGCTCAGAAATTGCCCGTGGACGCGCAATTATTCCCGCCAATATTAATCATACAGAATTGGAACCGATGATTATCGGCCGTAATTTTCTGGTTAAAGTCAATGGCAATTTAGGTAATTCGGCAGTCACATCCTCGATTGAAGAAGAAGTCGACAAAATGACCTGGGGGATTCGTTGGGGCTCTGACACCATCATGGATTTATCCACCGGCAAAAACATCCATGAAACCCGCGAGTGGATCATACGTAATTCACCGGTTCCCATTGGTACCGTACCGATTTATCAAGCCCTGGAAAAAGTAGATGGCCGCGCAGAAGAACTCACCTGGGCCATGTTCCGCGACACTCTCATTGAACAAGCGGAACAAGGCGTTGATTATTTCACCATCCATGCGGGAGTGTTATTACGCTACGTCCCATTAACCGCCAAGCGATTGACAGGCATTGTTTCCCGTGGTGGTTCCATTATGGCCAAATGGTGTTTAGCCCATCATCAAGAAAATTTCCTCTACACCCATTTTGAAGAAATCTGTGAAATCATGAAAGCCTACGATGTATCGTTTTCATTGGGTGACGGACTCCGTCCTGGCTCTATTGCCGATGCCAATGACGCAGCTCAATTTGGTGAACTAGAAACCCTCGGCGAATTAACCCAAATCGCCTGGCAACACGATGTACAAACCATGATCGAAGGTCCCGGTCATGTACCCATGCATATGATCAAGGAAAACATGGATAAACAATTGTCCAGCTGTGGCGAAGCTCCATTTTATACCCTTGGCCCACTCACCACCGACATTGCACCGGGTTATGATCACATCACCTCGGGCATCGGCGCCGCCATGATTGGTTGGTTTGGCACCGCTATGTTATGTTATGTCACCCCCAAAGAGCATTTAGGCTTACCCAATCGAGATGACGTGAAAGAAGGTATCATCACCTACAAAATAGCCGCCCATGCGGCAGATTTAGCCAAAGGTCATCCAGGCGCACAGATCCGTGACAATGCCATGTCCAAAGCCCGTTTTGAATTTCGTTGGCAAGACCAATTTAATATCGGTCTCGATCCTGATCGGGCACGGGCCTACCACGACGAAACATTACCCAAGGATTCAGCCAAAGTTGCCCACTTCTGTTCCATGTGCGGACCTCACTTTTGCTCCATGAAAATCACCCAAGATGTGAGGGCCTATGCAGAACAACAAGGCATAAAAGATCATAAAATCGCCATTCAGAACGGAATGAATGAAAAATCATCAGAATTCATGAAAAAAGGCGGTAAAATTTATCAAAAGGCCTAGCATTTTTTTGTCGAAATATATTACAATGATCGTGCTAGGAAAGAACCTAAGTTTTTACTATTGCTATGACCCCTCCGTTTTGGAGGGGTTTTTTATTGCCTGTCATATTCCTCAAACAACTTACCCACCTTTCATCCCTGCCATCGCTTATACTTTATAATTTAGTATAATCATCGCTACCAGACAAAAATTACTCGCTAGGTATGACTTTCATAAATTCTATGCTAAATAATATCAGCCGTATTGTTTTACTCATTACTCTATCAATCGTTAGCTTAAATGCGGCGGCCATCGATCGAGATGTTGATGACTACGACACCATCCAAGATGCCATCAATGCAAGTAATCCTGGTGACACCATTGTCATTGCTCCCGGCAAATACCAAGAAAACATAATACTCAACACGGATCTCACGTTGCGCGGTGAAGAGACAGCTCGCACCCTGATTGAATCTGACGATGACAGCACCCCCGCCATTACCATCAATAACACCAATGCCACGATTCAAAATCTGACGTTTATCGACAGCCCTATTGCCATCGAAGTCAACGACACCGGAGCAATTACCCTAAGCAATAATGTTTTCGACATAGGAAACGATGGTATTGGTATCTTGTTAATTGGCGACGAAAGTAACGTTAGCATTATTAACAATACGTTTTATGATAATGAAACCGCTATCAGCGGTAACTTAGGTTTTAGCCAAGTTGAAAACAATATCTTCTCAAAAAACCAGCAGGTCATCAGTTCAACCAACAACGGTAACAATATCAGCCGCAATTGTTATTTTGAAAATGACGACGATGGCGACACCGGCAATAACCCCGTGCTCAATGAAGATCCTCTATTTGTTAATACTAATGGTGATGCTGGCGAACGCGACTTTCATCTGCGCGATGGCAGTGATTGCATTGATGCAGGTAAAGGCTTCGACAAAATTGAAATTGATAGTGTGGCAGATATCGGCGCTTATGGCGGCGAACAACAAGATGACATCCCCTTCCCTGTGCAAGGCGTCAGTGTATCTGCCGCCTTGCAAGAAGATAATAGCTATACGGCAACCATTAACTGGTCGGCCAACAACGCCTATCGTGTCTCAAATAATAGCGGTGACGCCGGAGGTTATTTTGTGTACTATGATTTTGAAGATGACGGCGATCTCAATGGCGCGCAAGCGAAATCAGACAACGGTACGATATTAGCCTCACCCATCAACGTAAAAGACGTGCAAACATTCACCTTAGCCGGATTACAAGCAGATACCAGCGCTGTGCCAGCCCCACAAATTTTATCCATCACAACGCGCAATCAAACCATTGAAATCACTTGGTCAGCGGTCGACAAAACCAGCAGTTATCAGCTTCATTATGGCATCGACTCCACCGATGAAAACCAACTCACCATCGAAAATCAAACCAGCACCACCATCACAGACTTACAAAATGATCAGTCTTATATATTTGCGATCACCGCCTCAAGACAATCCCAGGTTTTTGTCGCCGTCACTGCGTATAATAAAACGGACGACTCGTCACAAGACTCACCCAGCCGCGATCAAGAAAGCGCGCTCTCGTCAGTGCAAAGTGCCAAGCTTGGCGATCCACAGACCAGCCCAAAATCAGCCGAAGAATCGTTTATTGTCGAATCCGTTGTCGCTTACCCCACATTACCCGATGAAGGATGTTTTATCGCCACCGCCTCATTTGGTTATTACTCAGCACCTCAAGTACAGATCTTGCGACAGTGGCGGGACCGTTATCTATTGACCAGCGACCTGGGGACATCCATAGTCCAGTGGTATTATCAGCACAGCCCTCCTGTGGCAAACTATATTCGCAGTCATACCACCGCTAAAATAATCACTCGACTGATGCTGTATCCGCTCATTCAATTTGCCTCCCTTGTCACGGCAAACAATTTTTACCAACAATTAGCGGCGTTATTTCGGCTCATGGTGTTACTTGCCTGTGCTTTACTTGGCTGGCAACTGTTGTCTCGCCTGACAAGACAGGCGGTTCACAGAATTCAATCAAAGCCCGTCTCACATGAGTACTAAACCCGCGCTTTTATTCCTAGTGATGATAATGACCCAGCCTTGCCGAAAAAATAAAGTAATCAAACCAGGCCATCAAACTAGCAGTCGGGCCTTAATTTATTTCATGCTCAGTCTACTATTGGTCATCAGTCCTTGGCATCAAACACTCGCCAACGACTTACCTGATGCCTCTCCCCATTGGTCGCTAGAGGTGAAGCTGGGCAGCTTCGAGCCCGCACCTGACCAATGGGAAGATTTTTATGGTGACAAAAGGATCACCATCGGTGGGGGTGCCTTGGCCTATAAAGTTTTGCGAACCTTGGAAATCGGCCTGGAAGCCCACTATGTTTGGGATCGCGGCACAGGCCAACTCATCCAAAATCAACAACAAGGCGGTAGCGTCACCTACCAAGCTTACCCGTTAGGACTGTATGCTGTCTTTCGTATGATTTTTAATGAAAACCAATGGCTGGTTCCCTATGTCGGCGGCGGCGCCAGTCGTATTTATTACGAACAATCCATCAAAGGTCAGGATTCGATCAAAGGCTCAGTGGATGGTCATTATTTCAAGGGGGGATTACAGCTCTTGTTAGATCGATTTGAAATCAACCGAGCTTTATCAGTTGCCCGCGAATTTGGTCTGGATAACAGCTATTTCTTTTTAGAAATTCAATCTATCACCGCTGAAGAAAATTCAACCACGGACCTGGGTGGGCAACTAATATTAGGCGGTTTTTTGTTTGAGTTTTAACCATACAGCTCAATAGCGTATTGCATACCACAACCGACCAAATAACTCATGCAGAGCATGATAACTCTCTAAAAAGGCCCGCGCACTGGGCAAAAAATCCATCAATAGCCAACCCTCCTTATTATAACGAGTTCCCTCAAAAGATGTCGGCGCTGGAGTCACCTGCAAACCTTGCTGCTCAAATGAACGAACCGCCCGTACCATATGCCAGGCATGGGTCACCAGCAAGATATGATTGATGTTTTCTTGCTGTAAAATTTTTGCCGAAAGCATAGCGTTTTCTGCGGTATTCCGACTGGCATTTTCTCGCCATTTGACCGCCACTGACCATTCATTTTCCATGACAGGCGCCATAAGCTCAGCTTCGACGATGCCCCGCTGCAAAGGATCACCACCGGTCAGTAAAATCGGCAATCCGGTTTTCCGATGTAAATACGCCCCATAACGCATACGCACCAAACTATAATTAGACACCGAACGCAGCCCACCATACTCTGGCGCATTTCTACCCCCTCCCCCTAATACGACAATCGCTTGCGCCTGACTATTGGCAATATCACTGTCGGATAAGGCCGGATAATTTTCCAGCAAATCCATCAAGCTACTCGATACCACCCAGGTGGACAACAAATACCAAACACAAGCAACAAAACTCACCAGTACGGCCAATGATTTTATTCTTTTACGCATCCAGATGAATCCCAGGAGCAACAAAAATAACAACCCCCCAGGTGGCAAAATCAATGCTTTAATCACTTGTATCAGTTGAATATCCAAAATAAAAATTATCCTTGCCGTAATTGCCAAGTGGGTTGTCCGTCAGCGGTTATAATCGTTTTTTCAAGCAACCAGTCATGGGCATCTTCTGCGTCATTTTCAAACCAAGCCCGCGCCGAACCTAACCGAAACGTATAACCCCAGGCATCCATTTCCTGACACAATGCATGGGAGCTGGAATCGCTTAAAAATTCAGCTAACAGGATTTGTAAATAACAAACACCATCTTCTTCTGCATAGTCCCCACCCGCATTGGTATGTAAAGCCTGCCGTCGCTCATCATCCATACAGATATAATGACAGGCTTCGTGTAATACCGAATGTAATGGGGTATCTGCACAGAAAAACAACTGATCATTAATCAGACCGGACTCCGGCGCTCCCCAAAAACTACCAGGGATGGGGCTATCATTGTCCACCTGCACCAATTGCAGCCCAAATCGGGCCAATAATTTAGTCAACTGAGCCATATCAGTTGTACTCATCGTTTTCATTAAACCATTGCCTATAAGTTGTTCTAGCTAACATTCCCTGAAACGAAATATAGCCCCTAATTGCTGCAACATTTTGAAATCAACACAGAACAAAGACAAAGCATACATAATATGGTAGTCTGCGCAGCCTTCTGTCGGTCCATTTTCCCTTAGTTTATTACTGTGATCTCAACGGAGTAGTTGAATGTCAAAAAAAGACGTTGTATTTAAAGTGATCTTTGTGAGCCAGGGAAAAATTTATGAAGTTTATGCTCGTCGTGTCACCCAAGGAAATTTATTCGGATTTGTCGAAATCGAACAATTAGTTTTTGGTGAAAAATCAAGTGTATTGGTAGATCCTTCTGAAGAAAAACTAAAATCTGAATTTGAGGGTGTGTTACGCAGTCACATCCCAATGCATGCTATCTTGCGCATTGACGAAGTTGAAAAAGAAGGCCCCGGAAAAATCACAACCACCAAAACAGAGAGCAACGTGACACCATTCCCTATTTATACACCGCCTAAAAGTGATTGATTTTATTTAAACCGTCCATAGCCTCCTTAACCCACTTGAGTACCCACTAAATGGCCAAAAAAAAACAAACCATGGCACAACGGGCCGATCGCCATGAGTTATACCAGAAATCCGTACAAGCCCCCAATATTGAAATTGCTTTTCTCAAAAAAAAATTCAAAAAAATAAGAAAGCGAAGCCCATTAATAATGAGAGAAGATTTTTGTGGTACTGCCTATTTATCCACCGAGTGGTGTAAAAAAATTCAAGATGGCCAAGCCATCGGAGTCGATTTATGCCATGAGACATTGCAATGGGGAGAACAAAACAATATTAAAAAAGCAGGCACTCAAGTTGCTAAACGTATTGAACTCATCAATGATAATGTGCTGACCGTGAAAACCAGAGAAGTGGACCTCATCTGCGCTTTTAATTTCAGCTATTGCATTTTTGAGACACGTCAATTAATGCGCGATTATTTTTCAGCCGCTCGCAGTGCCCTCAAATCCGATGGACTATTTTTTCTTGATCTCTTAGGTGGTACTGCAACATTGGATGTGGTTGATGAAGAAAGAGACATTATCAATGGAAAAAACAGCTTTACTTACATTTGGGATCAACTAAGCTTTAACCCCATCGACAACCATATGGATTGTGCCATTCATTTTGCCTTTCCTGATGGCTCTTTAATGGAGAGTGCATTTACCTATCAGTGGCGATTATGGTCAATCCCAGAAATACATGAACTTTTATTAGAGGCAGGATTCAAAAAAGTACATTTTTATTGGGAAAAGTTTATGGAAGATAAAGACGACTCCAAGAATGAATACCTCATTGGCACGGGTAAATACCGAGAGGTAACCAAAGTCGACCAACAAGAATCCTGGTTAGTCTATATCATTGCTGAGAAATAATCATAGACCCGCATCATGAGTAAAAAAACAGCAAAATCGGATACACAATGGCAAGCCGAGTTATCACCGGAACAATATCAAGTCTGCCGGCAAAAAGGCACCGAAGCCCCCTTTAGCGGTCAATACCATGATTGCAAAACAGCCGGCACCTATCACTGCAGCTGTTGTGGCGAAGCCTTATTCAGTTCCATTCACAAATTCGACTCTGGCAGTGGTTGGCCGAGTTTTTGGGCGCCCATTGCCAGCGACAAAGTCGCCACCCAACCCGACCTCAGTCATCATATGCAGCGCATTGAAGTCACCTGCCCTCACTGCTATGCCCACTTGGGACATGTATTTAGCGATGGTCCCGCCCCTACTCACCAACGATATTGCATCAATTCCATCGCCCTAAAATTAGTCCCTGAAAGCAGCCCCAACGATTAATCGCAGATTGATGGTTACCCAAATGATAACCGCAAGTAACATTGATCATCATGCAAGCATTCCCACACCCTTACAAGAAATACACCATGAGCTACTGGCTGAAAAACAGGTCAGGCTGTGGGTTAAACGCGATGACCTCATCCATGCCAGCATTAATGGTAACAAATGGCGTAAATTAAAATATAACCTACTCAACGCACAAGCAAACCAACATGATGTACTATTAAGCTTCGGCGGCGCGTATTCAAACCATATCTATGCCCTGGCAAGCGCCGGTGCCATCTTCGGCTTTAAAACCATTGGTATCATTCGCGGAGAACTCACAAAACCGCTCAATGCCACCCTGCAACACGCACAAAATTGCGGCATGCAATTACATTTTATCAACCGACAACAATACCGTCACAAAGAGCAACTCGATTTCATACAACAGCTCCATCAACAATTCGGTCGATTTTACCTGTTACCCGAAGGCGGCAGCAATCAATTAGCGCTACCTGGATGCCGTGAAATTAGCCAGGAAATTACCAAGCAAATTGACTGTGATCGTTATACCATTTGCACACCCGTTGGCAGCGGTGGAACCTTAGCAGGTCTGAGCCTAAACACCTCACATCAGCCAACTATCCTCGGCTTTGCGGTACTCAAAAATGCGGGGTTCTTAAATGCCAACGTCAGTCATTTATTAGCAGAGCACCCGCAACACAATCCATGGCAAATCAATCTTGATTACCATTTTGGTGGCTATGCAAAAGTGACTCATGATTTAACGCATTTTGTAACAGAGTTTACCAAGCAAACAAAAATTCCGCTAGAGCCAATTTATTCAGGGAAAATGTTTTATGGCATATTCGACCTGATAAAGCATAATTTTTTCCCAAAAGGAGATACTATTGTTGCACTGCATACCGGAGGGCTGCAAAGCGATAGACGGAACACGAAATAACCAGCACCAGGCGTTCACACGAACTAAGCCCTGGACAAGCTGTCGAATGCGGAAACTTTGTCAAAAGTTTGGCTTTGATAAAGCATGCAGTTAAATGTTGTATCATGATAGTACATCATCAAAAGAGCCAAACACACGTAATAATTAATACACGTTTACAACTAAAAACAAGGACCATTGACAACATGAAAAAGTTATAGATAATTCATTATTCATGACCGCCACAATAAAGCATTGAGCTTCGTGGCAGACCTTTTACGGTAACCCGTGCGAACAAGCACCACTTGTATTTTTATGCTTTGCTGCGTCAAAAGTAAAGCCGATGATATTCGCTATGCGCCAAACCACAAAATACAATGTATTGCCTGCTTTACCTGGCTTTTCGTAATTGGTATAAATACTCATCTTTTCTTTTAACAAACAACATGCGAGGCCATTGTTGACTTATGGAAACAATGATTGAGGTCAATCATCTTAGGAAACAATTTGGCTCTTACACAGCCGTGGAAGACATTTCATTTACTGTGAAACGTGGCGAAGTCCTTGGTTTTCTCGGCCCGAATGGCGCCGGCAAATCAACCACCATGAAAATGATCACAGGATTTTTAACCCCAACATCAGGCAACGCAAAAGTTTGCGGTTATGATGTGAGCAAACATCCTATACAAGTAAAATCTAATATTGGTTATTTACCAGAAGGCGCCCCCACTTATGGTGAGATGAACGCGCTAAGTTTTTTACATTTTATTGCGGAAATTCGCGGTTATGGAAAATCAGAGCGAAGCCAACGGGTCAATCAAGCCATCGAAAAAGCTAATCTCGAAAGCGTTCTATTAAAACCCGTTGAAACACTTTCAAAAGGCTTTAAACGTCGTGTCGGGTTAGCTCAGGCAATCATTCACGATCCACCGGTATTAATTATGGACGAACCCACTGACGGGTTAGATCCAAATCAAAAACATGAAGTCCGCCTGTTGATTGAAGAAATGGCAAAGGATAAAGCGATTGTGGTTTCCACACATATCCTGGAAGAAGTGCATGCCGTTTGCAGTCGAGCCATCATCATTGCCCAAGGAAAAACCTTATTCGACGGAACCCCGATGGCACTGGCGGCACAATCCAAATACCATAACGCGGTGAGTTTATCCCTAACCACAGAGCAACCAGATGCTGTTGAAGTTCAACTCAGCAAAGTCGAAGGCGTTGCTTCCATTGAGCGCAACAAGCTCGCTAACGGGGATACCCAATTTTTTGTCTTTCCCAAAAAGGATGCCATGCTGATTCGCAGCATCAGTCACATTGCTCGCACTAATAACTGGGAGCTAGATCAACTCAGTGTGGAGTCTGGCCATCTGGACGACGTCTTTCGGCAGATAACCACCCAGACAAATAACATAGCGAAGGATGCTTTATCATGAACAATATCTTAGCTATATTTAAACGCGAACTCATCAACTACTTCGCGACACCTGTCGCTTATGTCTTTATTGTCGTCTTTTTAGTATTAACCGGTGTTTTTACTTTTTATCTCGGGGGATTTTTCGAACGCGGTCAAGCCGATTTGCAACCGTTTTTTTCCTATCACCCGTGGCTTTATTTATTTCTGATTCCTGCATTGTCCATGCGCTTATGGGCCGAAGAACGCAAGTCAGGTACCATTGAGTTATTAATGACGCTACCCATCTCCATCACTCAAGCCGTCGTCGGTAAATTTCTCGCGGCCTGGGCTTTCACCAGCATAGCTTTGTTTTTAACATTCCCGATCTGGATCACCGTCAATTATCTGGGCGACCCGGATAATGCCGTTATCTTTGCAGGTTACTTTGGCAGTCTGCTCATGGCCGGCGCTTATCTCGCCGTTGGCTCATGTATTTCTGCCCTTACCCGCAATCAAGTGATTGCCTTTGTCATCAGTGTGGTCATCTGTTTTGGCTTTATCCTGAGTGGCTTTCCGATGGTATTAAACTTTTTTGATGCTTGGGCACCGCAAGTCATTATCAATGTAATCAGCTCCATGAGCTTCTTGACTCACTTCACATCCATTACTAAAGGGGTCATTGATATGAGAGATCTCATTTATTTCGTCTCTTTTATTGGATGTTGGTTATTAGCAAATGTCATTTTAGTTGAATTGAAAAAATCAGATTAATCAAAACTGGGTAACTACTGCCATGCAATTTAGAAAATTATTTTCCACCAGCGGACTTATCGTTGCCGGCGCTTTATTGCTAATCATCAACCTGTTCGCAGGATTAACATTCAAATCTAGCCGCATCGATCTTACCGAAAATCAACTATACACCTTGTCACAAGGGACAGAAAATATTATAGAAAATATTGAAGAACCGATAAATTTACGTTTTTATTTTTCTGAAAAACTTCTGGTAGGTATTCCCGGCGTCATGAGTTATGGCCGTCGTGTCAAAGAACTCTTAACAGAATATCAAGAGTTATCGAATGGTAGCATTACCTTAACGGTCGCCGATCCCGAGCCTTTTTCAGATGAAGAAGACAAAGCCGTTCAATACGGCTTACAAGGCGTACCCATCGATACCGCCGGCAGCTTAGCGTATTTCGGTTTAGTCGGCATCAATGATACTGACGATGAAGAAGTGATTGCATTCTTTCAACCAGACAAAGAAGAGTCACTGGAATACGATATCACTAAGCTGGTCAACAAATTAGCCAGCCCGAAAAAACAAACCGTTGGTCTGATTAGCTCACTACCCATCGAAGGTGGAGCAAGTGCCGCTAACCCGTTCATGCCACCACAGCAACAAGCCAATCAAGAATGGGTTATTCTAAGCCAGCTTAAACAACTCTTTGACGTGCGCAAACTCGAAACGGATGTGGAAAAAATACCTGATGATATTAACGTATTGATGTTAGTTCATCCCAAAAATTTGGTAGACAAAGCGTTATTTGCTATCGATCAATTTGTCTTAAATGGTGGCCACACCATCGTCTTCGTCGACCCCTACTCGGAAGCAGATACCCCGGTAACAGATCCGCAAAACCCAATGTCAGCAATGACCGCACCACGTAATTCAGATCTGGCAAAACTCTTTGATACATGGGGCATCGAGCTGATCAATGGTAAACTTGCCGCTGATCGCTTATCTGCCACTCGAGTCAATGCCAATGCCGGCGGTCGACCACAAGCCATGGATTACGTGGTTTGGTTATCGTTAACAGATAATAATTTTAATACCGATGATTTTGTGACAGGAGAACTCAAAACCATCAGCATGGGTACCCCCGGTATGTTACGCAAAAAAGAGGGTGCAGAAACCAATTTCACGCCACTGATTGAAACCAGCGAGCAGGGCATGGAAGTACCAACAAGCCGAGTTCAATTTGGCCCCAACCCGGCAGCACTATTAAGAGAATACCGACCGGGTGGAGAGAAGTTAGTGCTTGCAGCCCGCATTAATGGCACCGTGAAAACAGCCTTCCCCGATGGCGCACCTGAAGGCGTTAGCAATGATAATGTACTCACTGAATCGAAAGAAGCCGTTAATCTTATTATCGTAGCAGACACCGACATGCTGGGCGATCAGTTTTGGGTAAACAAACAAAACTTTTTTGGTCAAAGCATTATCATGCCACGCGCCAATAACGACACATTTTTGGTTAATGCCATTGATAACTTAAGCGGCAGTAATGACTTGATCAGCTTGCGCAGCCGTGGAAAATCGGCTCGTCCGTTTGACAAGGTCATCGAACTTAAACGCGATGCAGAGCAAAAATTCCGCGAAAAAGAAAAGACATTGCAAGAAAAATTACGCGAAGCGGAACAAAAACTCAGTGAGTTACAACGTCAAAAAGATGGTGGCAGCAACATGATATTAAGCTCGGAACAAAAACGAGAAATCGAGAAATTCCGTAATCAGCAAGTACAAACACGTAAAGAGTTACGCAATGTGCAACATGAGCTGGGTAAAAACATCGAAAATCTTGGCACCACGCTGAAAGTCATTAATATCGGCTTGATTCCCTTTTTGATCATTATTATTGCAACAGGCCTTGGCATTTATCGAATGAGAAAGCTGTCTGCGGCAGCCTCTGTTTAAACAATTTAGGTACCCACATGAATAGCAAAGCAATCGGAATATTAATCCTCATTACTGGCGTACTTTTAGCTGTTACGCTAATGATGATTGATAAGCAAGAAACAAAACATGCACCAAACGAGATCAATGGAAAATTTTTCCCTAAGCTCGAGGATCAGATCAATGACATCACTACCATCGAAGTCACCCAAGGTGATAGTAAAAGTGTTATCACCCTCCAATCGGATGTCTGGCAAGTAGACACACGTTTCGGATACCCTGCTGATTTTAGCAAAGTCAAACAAGCCGTCCTCGGTGTTTCCGGGCTAGAAATCATTGAGCCAAAAACCAAGAACCCAGAGAAATATGAGAAACTCGGCGTGGAGTCTCCTTCCGCCGATAGCGATAACCAATTAGCCACATTCATCGATAAGGATGGCAAAACACTCGCCACCGTTATTATTGGCGAAAGCAAATTAGCCAATGCCCCAGGTGCTAAAGCAAAGCTTTATGTGCGCAAAATGGATGATGAACAAAGTTGGTTAGTAGAAGGCCAAGTACGCCTGCCCAGCGGTGATAGCGATTGGTTAAATACCGAAATCATGGATATTGACCAAAAACGAATGGCTAAAGTAGCCATCGCCCATCCGGATAAAAGCGTACTTACCGTATTTAAAGCACAGCCCGAGGATATCAACTTTAAAGTGGTAGATCTTGCCGAAGATGAAGAACTCAAATTCGCAAGCGCAGCTAACACCTTAGGCTCAGCATTAAGCACACTCATCTTGGAAGATGTTGAAAAAAGCGAGGGGTTCACATTTGACCCTGAAACCACCACACATTCCACATTGCAAACCTTCGATGGGTTAGTCATCAACGCCACACACATGGAAAAAGACGATAAACAGTTCGTAAAATTTAGCGCACTGTTTGATGAAAGCATCATTGTCAAACCACCCGAAAAAACGCCAGAAGAAAAAGCAGCAGAAGCAGAGAGCACCACACCCGATGACGCTGCAAAACCTGTTACCAAAGCACCGGAAGAGGTTAACAAAGAAGTTGCTGAACTCAATGCTAAATTATCTCATTGGGTATATGTCATCGCCATGGCCAAAGCTAACAACTTTACTAAACTACGCAGTGATATCGTCAAAAAGAAAGAACCAGAAAAAACTGAAGAAGAACAAGCAAGCCCTGCAGAGACCGCTGCACCTCCAGTCATAGATGAAAGCAAAACCATCATGCCAGCAATACCTGCCGAAACTGCGGCACCTGTCGCTGAGCAAACCAAAATGGCAGAGCCTACGCCTCCCGCAGAAGAAAGCCCAGTGCCAACACTGACCGCACCACAACCGCCAGTGAATGAAACACCAGCGGTACCTGCCGAAACCACAACACCCCCTACGGTTGAAAAAAGCAGCGATGGGGATACTAGCACTGAACAAACCGAAGCTGTGGAAGCAACGCCACCGGTGGAAGAAAGTCCCGTGCTAGCACCCATCGAACCACAACCGCCAGCCGATGAAACACCAGCAGCACCTGCTGAAACCACAACACCTACTGCGGCAGAAGAAACCAACGGAGGGGATACAAGCACTGAACAAACCCAAGCTGTGGAAGCAACGCCACCGGTGGAAGAAAGTCCCGTGCTAGCACCCATCGAACCACAACCGCCAGCCGATGAAACACCAGCAGCACCTGCTGAAACCACAACACCTACTGCGGCAGAAGAAAC
>Ga0316205_10000348_pt1 | contig 94381 bp, 81 predicted proteins | sample 3monthpyrite_MG_FD_204941 | JGI IMG/M metagenome (GOLD analysis project Ga0316205, IMG submission 204941) | Microbial mat bacterial communities from mineral coupon in-situ incubated in ocean water Damariscotta River, Maine, United States -... | ecosystem: Environmental > Aquatic > Marine >... | reverse complement strand
AGCAGGGAATTATCTTTACCCTGAAAGAGTTTAAACTGTATTTTGCAGAAATAAAAACCGATTACATAAATTCATTTTTACCGGCCTCAACCATAGAAGCGGGCCGAATGGAAATGTCCCACACCAAATTTTTATTTCGAATACGCAAGGGCGTGTACCGGGTGCATCCGGATTTGCTTTTAGATTTAGAAGGTGGGGCGGCACAGGATGTGGAAGAGGAATAGCCGGTAAGTCTGGATAGACATTAATCTGGAAATAGATCTAAATAACCATGTGGAAACTGTAAAAAATACAATGAAAAAATCGATATGATTAAGCGTCGTGATGCCCCGATAGAAACAGGTTTGATGTTATTTATTAGGGCGTTCTTTGTTGAGACGTTGGGAAAATAAAACGTAAAGCCGGTGAATTTTACACGGTTGCAGAGATGGTAAGCTGCTGTATTAAATGAATAACAGGCTTAATATCACCAGACACAGTTAACGCTTGAATTTTACGGTGTATGTTTCCTGCAAATTTCTGGCCTGAACTCATCCTGTAGCGTTCCCCCCAGACAGTTCCAGACCACTCGCCCCTTTAGAGTATTCGGGGTTAAAATAAGTGTCTGCTCACTTCCCTGTAGTGCGTTAGCACGTATGGTTACGGTAATTATCGAATTGTCACCAACAACAACCGATTTTAATGAGCGGTTACTGATGTGTTTATTCAGGCCCGCGTCAATATTCTGGTTGGGCCAGAAATTGGTTTGTAGAATAAAATCGGTAATTTTATTACGCGTATCAAATGCCAGTTTCAGATCATCCTGTACTTGCTGCTGTTTCGCATATTGCTGATAGTACGGAAATGCAATTGCTCCCGCGATTGCGAGAACAAGCAGAATAATGGCCAGTTTTATTAGTATTGATTTTGTGTTGCTTGTGCGGATTTCAATTGGATCATAGCCGCAATGAATACAGGTAGAATCTGCGCTGGCGCGAATCGTGCCGCACTCCGGGCAGTAGTTTTCAGGCGCTACATTATCGATGGGTTTTATTTTTTCTTTTTTCTCGGATTTTCCCGGCGATCTTTCAACGAGACTTAGATCAGCCTGCTCACTATGTAGTGGTGCAATATCCGGGCGGGTAATATCGGTGAGTGGTCGGCCGGATTCACTTGTCTGAACGTCTTCAATTTTCGGCAGGGAGATATCTTCTTCGGCTTCAGCTATTTCATTAATCTGGCAACTGACACCGATCGCACTAATGGCTTTGTGAAATTTTTCAGCGGTGGCTTTGTCCGTATTTTTTTTTATAACAAAGGATTTTTTCTGCAGAATTTTTTCAGCTTTGTCGGTGGAGATTTTAAATAACTTTGCTAAAGCAGCGCTGGTGGAATCTGATGTTTGAGCTGGATCAGTTGCTTGAATAATGGTGACGTTATATTTTTTGTTACTCATTTACTGATCCGTATTATTGTTTTTATAAAAAGAGAAAAGTCTATAGTTCACGAATGAATAAAAACGTGTTGTCATTCCTGCTCAAAAAATATTGGAATGACACTGCTCGTTTTATCTTTGCGCGTTCGTTTGCGCTAAAAATATTTTAACTTTAAATCGCCTTAAAGCCGATATCCTTACGATAATATACTTTATCCCACTGTATCTTTTCAACAATTTCATAGGCCACCTTCTGAGCTTCGGCAACCGTGTTGCCCATGCCGCAAGCACATAAAACCCGTCCACCATTGGTTATCACCTGGTCATCTTTAATAGCGGTGCCCGCATGAAAGACTTTGGTTTTATGGGTGTCGAGGCCGTCCAGCCCGCTGATGATGTCGCCCTTATGGTATTTGTCCGGGTAGCCCCCTGCAGCCAGCACAACTCCCAGTGCAAATTGAGAATCCCATAGAGTGGTTTTTTCGTCGAGTTTTCCATCTACCGCGGCCAGGCATAATTCCACCAGATCAGATTGCAGGCGCATCATAATCGGCTGGGTTTCTGGGTCGCCAAAGCGCACATTATATTCCAGTACCTTAGGTTTGCCGTTTTCAATCATTAAGCCCGCATATAAAAAGCCCGTAAAGGGGTGGCCTTCTTTTGCCATGCCATCAACGGTGGGGCGAATCACTTCATCAATCACACTCTGGTGAATTTCATCGGTAACCAGCGGCGCAGGGGAGTAAGCACCCATGCCACCGGTATTGGGGCCGGTGTCGCCGTCATTGCGGGCCTTATGATCCTGGGAAGTCGCCATGGGTAAAATATTTTTACCATCGATCATGCAGATAAAGCTGGCTTCTTCGCCGCTTAAAAATTCTTCAATCACCACCTGTGAACCCGCTTCACCAAAGCTGTTGCCTGAGAGCATATCTTTAACTGCTTCAATGGCTTCATCTTCGGTTTGGGCCAGAATGACACCTTTGCCTGCGGCCAGTCCGTCGGCTTTAATTACAATGGGTGCACCCTGTTCTTTAATATAGGCTATGGCTTCGTCTTTGCGGGTGAAGTTGGCGTAGGCGGCGGTGGGAATATTGTTACGCGCCAGAAAATCTTTAGTGAAGGCTTTTGAGCCTTCCAGTTGTGCTGCGTCGCGAGTCGGACCAAATATTTTTAACCCTGCCGCCTGGAAAATATTTACAACGCCATTAACCAGCGGTGCCTCTGGGCCAACAATGGTCAGGCCAATTTCATTTTGCATCGCAAAGCTTTTTAGTGCTTCTATGTCTTCAGTATTAATATCGACGTTTTTAACTTTATCTTCACGGGCCGTACCCGCATTGCCGGGGGCAACGAAAACAGTTGTAACGTCTTCAGATTGAGCAGCCTTCCAGGCCAGTGCATGTTCGCGACCACCGCCGCCGATAATGAGAATATTCATGTATAGAAACCCTGATTTATTTTTCCGCAAATGAACGCAAAATACGCGAATAAAAGCAGAAGACAATAAAGGCTGATGTGCTGAAGGTGCGCATTAGCCTCAAATAAAAAATTGCGCACTTTGCAATCATGCGCGGTAGAAATGCTTTTTAATGTCTAAAGTGACGCATGCTGGTAAACACCATCGCCATGCCATGTTCATTGGCTGCCGCAATGGTTTCTTCATCGCGCATCGAGCCACCGGGTTGAATCACCGCCGTAATCCCCGCTTCATGTGCCGCGTCAATTCCATCACGGAACGGGAAGAACGCATCGGATGCCATCACCGAGCCTTCAACCACCAGGTTTTCATCCGCAGCTTTAATGCCGGCAATTTTTGCAGAATAAACCCGGCTCATCTGGCCTGCCCCTACACCAATCGTCATCTGGTTTTGTACATAGACAATGGCATTGGATTTTACAAATTTGGCGACTTTCCAGGCGAATAATAAATCCCGCAGCTGATCTTCTGTGGGTTTCTTTTCGGTCACTACCTGCAGGTCATCAATGCCCACCATGCCAAGGTCGCGATCTTGTACCAGCAGGCCACCGTTAATGCGTTTGAAATCTAGTGCGGGCATCGGCTTGTCCCATTCACCGCACTCTAAAACCCGTACATTTTTCTTTTCGGCTAAAACGGTTTTTGCCGGCTCGCTAATGACCGGGGCAATAATCACTTCTACGAACTGGCGGCTAATAATTTCTGCGGCCACATTTTCTTCCAGTGTTCGGTTAAATGCGATAATGCCACCAAAGGCGGAAGTTGGGTCAGTTTTATACGCCCCTTCATATGCGCCCATCACATCATCAGCAATGGCAACACCACAGGGGTTGGCATGTTTTACAATAACACAGGCGGGTTCAGCAAAAGATTTCACACATTCGAGTGCCGCATCTGTATCCGCCACATTATTATAAGATAGCTCTTTTCCCTGCACCTGCCTGGCACCGGCCACCGATACTTCTTCAGGGTTCGCTTCTTTATAGAATGCGGCCTGCTGGTGGGGATTTTCGCCGTAACGCATTTCCTGCACCTTATCGAACTGGAAATTGATAGTGCGCGGGAAATTAGACTGGCTGCCATCCGCATTAATTGTGCCCAGATAATTGGCAATAGCACCGTCATAATTTGAGGTGTGCTCAAAGGCTTTTACTGCCAGATCGAAACGGCTGGTCTGGGTGGTGCCGCCGGCATTTACTTCTTCTATGATGCGTGGGTAATCAGATGGATCGACAACAATGGTGACAAACGCATGATTTTTTGCAGTAGCGCGTACCATGGTGGGGCCGCCAATATCGATGTTTTCGATGGCATCCTCCAGGCTGCAATCGGGTTTGGCAATGGTTGCTTCAAAGGGATACAGATTTACCACAACCAGATCGATTGGTGCGATGTCATTGGCCTGCATAACTTCATCATCAATACCGCGACGACCTAATATGCCACCGTGTATTTTCGGGTGCAATGTTTTTACACGCCCATCCATCATTTCCGGGAAGCCGGTGTGGTCAGAAACTTCGGTTACCGGGACATTATTGTCCGCCAGTAATTTGGCCGTTCCGCCGGTAGATAGAATTTCAACACCAGCGGCAACCAGTGACTGGGCCAGTTCTAAAACACCGGTTTTATCGGAAACGCTCATTAAAGCCCTTTTTACCGGGCGGGTTGTATTACTCATAGTTTCTGCAATCCACAATCTGTCAATTTAGGATGCGAATTATAAACTAATTAGGCGAGTGCCAGAAGGTTAACCGGGATATTTATTGGCTGAGAAAAGCGGGCTTTTGATGCGCGAGCTGCGGTTGCAGGGCACAAAAAATTGCCACCCTGATCTAATTTGAAAAAAAACACAACTAAACCAGCGTGGTAATAAGGTTTATAAATATTATTTTATAAGATCGTAGGTCTTTAGTTTTTTACGCAATGTGCCACGGTTAATTCCCAGAAACTCAGATGCCTTAGACTGGTTGCCATCCACATGCTGCATAATTAACTCTAACAGAGGTTGCTCTACCTGCTGTAAAACCATGTCATAAATGTTGCCCGGATTTTCACCATCTAAATCTTCTAAAAACTGACTTAATGAAGTGCGTATGGTTGTATTTAAGCCTGTGCCCTGGCTGTCATTTTGAGTGTTATGTAAATTAATAACATTGCTATTATTATTGATCATGCTGCAATTGCCCCATTTGTTTTTTTTATTGTTAAGTGTTTATTAAAATATGCAATAACTTCATTGCGTTGTTGCGTCGCTTCTTTTACGCAATTGATATGTTTGCGAAAGCGTTTTTTTTGCTCGTCGTCAATGACGGTACAATTTTGTGAATACCAGCCAATGTGTTTGCGAGCGATTTGTACACCTCTATTTTCGCCGTAAAAATGATATAAACCATTCAGATGATGCTCAATTAACTGAAGCATTTCCTGTTGGCCCGGCGGCGCCAGCAATTCTTTTGTTTTTAAGTAATGATTAATTTCACGAAATATCCAGGGTTGCCCCTGTGCACCGCGGCCAATCATAATAGCGTCGGCACCGGTAAGCTGCATAACCTGCTCAGCTTTGTGGGCAGAGGTTATATCTCCGTTGGCCACCAGCGGTATGCTGATTTGCTGTTTTACACTGGCAATGGTTTCGTATTCCGCATCTCCTTTATAGGCATCGGCGCGGGTGCGGCCATGCATGCTGAGCATTTGAATACCACAGTCTTCAGCAATACGCGCAATGCTCGGTGCATTTTTGTTTTCGCGATCCCAACCGGTGCGCACTTTTAGTGTTACCGGTACATCTACTGCGGCTACAACTGCCTGTAAAATCTGCGCAACTTTTTTTTCGTCTTTCATGAGTGCTGAGCCAGCAGCTACATTACATACTTTTTTTGCTGGGCAGCCCATATTGATATCAATTATATGGGCGCCCTGTGCCACATTAAACTGTGCGGCTTCGGCCATTTTTAGCGGATCGGTGCCGGCAATTTGTACACTCACCGGACCAGCTTCACCCTGGTGATCCATGCGCAATCGGGTTTTATGACTGTTGCGTAAATGCGGCTCACTGGTCACCATTTCAGACACCACCAGCCCCGCGCCCATCTGACGGCATAGCTGCCGAAAGGGCTTATCAGTAATGCCCGCCATGGGGGCGAGAAAAACCGGGGATGAAAGTGTATAAGGGCCGAGTTGCATGCGTTATCCGTTTTCGTGGACGCATAATACTACCCCTATCAATAGAGATTAAAAATAAATATATTTACTTTTTTTGCAGAAAAAAAGCTTGATTTTTAAGGGGGGTAAAAAAATCAGTTACTTGGGTGAAGTCCGGTGTGTTTGACGACGGCCAGCATCGGGTTTTGCTTGTGTCAAATTTGTGCTGGCGTTTTTCCCGGCGTTTATTCAGGGGGAATTCTTCAGGCAGTCTTACTAGGGCAATCCCCAGTAGTGTTGCATTGATCTGAAATTCCCGCCAGCTCTTTTAGCTCATGCAGTTTGTGAATATTCACGTACTTGCGCTGAGTTGACAGCAGGCCATCACTTTGAAAGCGGCTAAAGGTGCGGCTGATGGTTTCGATGGTTAGCCCCAGGTAGTTGCCAATATCTTTACGGGACATAGTGAGATTAAATTCGGTTTCGGAAAAATTACGAGCTTTGAGGCGGGTGGATAAATTCACCAGAAATGCTGCGAGACGCTCTTCTGCACTTTTTTGTGCCATTAGCATCAGTAATGACTGATCCCCCGCAATTTCCTTGCTCATAATACGAAATAGTTGGTGGTGTAGCTCGGGAATTTCGCTGCTTAAATCTTCAAGTGTTTCAAAGGGCAGTTCACACAGGCTGGTGGTTTCCAGAGCGATAGCGGAGCAGGGGTGTTTGCTGTCATGAATGGCATCCAGGCCAATCAGTTCGCCGGGCAGGTAAAGGCCGGTAATTTGCTCATCGCCCTGTTCACTCTCGGTAAAGGTTTTTATGGAGCCACTGCGCACGGCATAAATAGAGCTGAATTTCTCGCCGCTATTAAACAGGTATTCACCTTTGTGCAGCGGTCGACTGCGTTTGACAATTTCATCCAGTCTGTCGATATCACCAATGTTCAGTCCAAGGGGCAAACAAAGATCGTGCAGGCTGCAGCTTTTGCAGGCCGTTTTCAGTGCAGATAGTTTTATGGAAGTGGTTGTCATAATTGGATACATCTTGATTTATTGTAAATTTGTTGGTTAGTGTATCGAATTCACACAATGAAAGTAAGTCCTAACATAGATCAAAGTAAAATGAATTATTACAGTGTATAGCTTACTTCCCACCCCCAAGGCAAGGGGGGGATTCAGGTGCACTGCCTTTTTCTGTCCATTCATCCGGTGTCATGGTATGCAAAGCCAGCGCATGAACCGGGCCTTCGAGCTCTTCGGCCAGGGCTTTATTGATAATACGATGGCGTGCAACTAGCATTTTACCGGTAAATTCATCAGATACGGCAACCACTTTAAAGTGCGATTCTGAGCCCGGCGGCACATTGTGATTGTCACTTTCATTTATGACTTCTAAATGCGAAGGCTTGAGGGTGGTTTGCAGTTTTTCAATGATGTCGTCTTCAATGCTCATGTCGGGTCCGGCTTGTATTTTGGCAGGGTATAGATTTTAACAAATTTGGGTGGAGAATATACTTAGTATATCTATGGGATGGGTTATAGCTGTTTTGAATAAATGGCAGGCAAAAAAAAGAGCCGACCTTCACTGTGTGAAGGTCTGCTCTTTTACTCCCCCCCAGGAGATTCTTTACAATCTGGAAGAACGTTAATTTCGAGGACGCTCCCCCAGGAGATTCTTTCATAAACCCCAAATAACGACGAGGCTTAAACATGGCTAAAGCTTAGCGAATTGAAGGTGGGTGAGTTTTGATGTGGATCAACAAAAAGCGGCTAGTCAATATGCGTTTGCCAGTGATCATGTTGATAAATTTCCAGTGCTGAAAAGTTACGCTTGTAATCCATTTTTGGGTGTTGATCTATCCAGTAACCGAGATACAGGCTGTCTTTTTTGTAAAGTCGGGCCAGCCAGATCTGCTGTAATATCGCGAAAGTACCCAGGCTGCGCTTGTTTTCTTCGGGGCCAAAAAAAGTGTAAACCGCGGAAGGTCCAGCAATTAGAAAATCTACCACCGCCACACAAATTAGCTTTCCATTAAGACGTGATTCAATAAATACACTGGTATTCCAGCTGTTCAGTAAAAAGTTGTTAAAATCTTCCCGTGTCGGGTCCGCCATATTTCCTTCTTTATGGCGGCTGTTTAAATAACGATTATACAGTGAAAAATATTCTTCTTTAAATCTGGCGGGCACTATATGGGTTGTTAAATCCTGGTTTTTTTTCAGGCAGCGTCGCTGGTTGCGACTGGGTTTAAAACTATCGACATGAATCCGGCAGGGCACACAGGCTGCACATAGTTTGCAATGGGGGCGGTAAACAAATTCGCCACTACGCCGGAAGCCCTTGCTGATGAGCAGGCTGTACAAATTTGCCCCCATTTTAATCTGCGGATCGGGAATCAGGTTTGAGGTTTGGCGATCATCGTAATATCCACACTCGTGTTCGGCGGTGATGTACAGGCTGAGGGTTTCGGGGTTCATGTGGCTATATTAAAGTATTTAGTATATTAAAGAAAAAGATAAGGACATTTTAGTCTGCAAATGAACGCAAAACACGCAAATTTTTGTGTTGTATGTCTTTGGCGCACAACCTCTAAATAACACTTATGTTTTTATTTGCGGACAAGTATGTTTTTGATTCTTAAAGTTCAAGGGACAGGTAAAAAAATATATGTCACTTCAACACGCCACAAATACTGCCTGCAAATAGCGCCCACAAATACCGCTTAGAGACAGCCACAATCGGTGCTATAATGCGCGGCCCTTATATAGATGGTTATTATTTAGATGAGTCGCACCTCCCGAATCGAGCAGTTAAAACAGGCCCTGAAACAACGCATTCTGATACTGGATGGTGGCATGGGGACGATGATTCAGAGCTATAAGCTGGAAGAGGGCGATTACCGCGGCGAGCGTTTTGCCGACTGGGCATCTGACCTGAAGGGCAATAATGACCTGTTAAGCATTACCCAGCCGGGGATTATCTGCGATATTCACAAGGCCTATCTGGAGGCCGGTGCAGATATAATCGAAACCAATACTTTCAACGGTACCTCTATTGCCATGGCGGATTATTCCATGGAATCCCTGGCCTATGAGTTAAATCTTGAAGGCAGTAAAGTGGCCCGTGAAGCCGCGGATGCGGTGTCGACTGCGGAGCGTCCGCGTTTTGTTGCCGGGGTGCTCGGCCCAACCAATCGCACAGCGTCTATCTCTCCCGATGTTAATAATCCGGGCTATCGAAATGTCAGTTTTGATGAGCTGGTTGAAGCCTACACCGAAGCGACAAAAGGTCTGGTTGATGGCGGTTCGGATATTATCCTGATAGAAACCGTTTTCGATTCACTTAATGCCAAAGCCGCTATTTTTGCAGTGCTGCAGTATTTTGACGATCACAATGTTGAATTGCCGGTGATGATTTCCGGCACCATAACCGATGCATCCGGTAGAACATTATCCGGCCAGACAGCACAGGCATTCTGGAATTCTATGCGCCACGTTAACCCGATCAGTTTCGGTTTTAACTGTGCGTTGGGTGCAGATGAGTTGCGCCAGTATGTGGCGGAAATGTCCGGCATTATTGACTGTAATTTAAATGCCCATCCCAATGCGGGCCTGCCTAATGAGTTTGGTGAATATGATGAATCGCCAGAGGATATGGCGACGCAAATCGAAGAATGGGCAGCCTCCGGTTTTTTAAATATTATTGGTGGTTGTTGCGGTACTACGCCGGCGCATATTAAAGCGATTGCTGATGCGGTGGGTAAATACCCGCCCAGACAAATTCCTGAGGTTCCCGTCGAATGTCGCTTAAGCGGGCTGGAGCCACTGAATATAAATAAAGAGTCGCTATTTGTGAATGTCGGTGAGCGCACTAATGTCACCGGCTCTGCGAGATTCAAGCGATTAATCCTCGAAGAAGAATACGATACCGCACTTGATGTGGCCCGCGAGCAGGTGGAAAACGGCGCTCAAATCATCGATATTAATATGGACGAAGGCATGCTCGATGGCGAGCACGCGATGGTTACCTTCCTTAATTTAATTGCCTCGGAACCGGATATTTCCCGGGTGCCGGTAATGATCGACTCATCGAAATGGCACATTATAGAAGCCGGCCTTAAATGTATTCAGGGCAAGGGCATTGTTAATTCCATCAGCATGAAGGAAGGCGAAGAGAATTTTATTGAGCAGGCCAAACTGATTCGTAAATACGGTGCTGCGGCGATTGTAATGGCCTTCGATGAAGTGGGGCAGGCGGATACCCGTGATCGCAAAGTGGAAATCTGTACCCGCGCTTATAAAATTTTAACCGAAGTGGTGGGTTTCCCACCGGAAGATATTATTTTCGACCCAAATATTTTTGCGGTGGCCACCGGTATCGAAGAGCACAATAATTACGGCCTGGATTTTATTGAAGCCACGCAAATTATTAAAGATACCCTGCCACACGCAATGGTGTCCGGTGGTGTTTCCAATGTGTCATTCTCATTTCGTGGAAACAATCCGGTGCGCGAAGCGATTCATGCGGTGTTTTTATATCACGCCATAAAAGCCGGCATGGATATGGGCATAGTGAACGCAGGGCAACTTGCAGTTTATGATGATTTGCCACAAGAGTTGCGAGAGCATGTTGAAGATGTGGTGCGAAATCGCCGCGATGATTCCACTGAACGTTTGCTGGATATTGCAGACCAGTATCGCGGCGATGGCAGCAGCGGTAAAAAAGTTGAAAATTTAGAATGGCGTGAATACGAAGTCAGTAAACGTATCGAACATGCGTTAATAAAAGGTATTGATACTTATGTTGTTGAAGACACGGAAGAAGCCCGCTTAAGTTTTGATCGTCCGATTCAGGTGATTGAAGGGCCGTTAATGGATGGCATGAATGTGGTTGGTGATTTATTCGGCGACGGCAAAATGTTTTTGCCGCAGGTCGTAAAGTCTGCACGGGTAATGAAAAAAGCCGTTGCACATTTAATTCCGTTTATCGAAGCGGAAAAAGATGGCAAAGCGGAATCCAATGGCAAAATTTTAATGGCCACTGTTAAAGGCGATGTACACGACATCGGTAAAAATATTGTGGGCGTGGTACTGCAATGTAATAATTTTGAAGTGGTGGACATGGGCGTGATGGTGCCCGCTAATAAAATTATTGAAAAAGCAAAAGAAGAAAATGTCGACATCATTGGTTTAAGTGGATTGATTACCCCATCGCTCGATGAAATGGTGCATCTGGCCAAAGAGTTGCAACGTTTAAAAATGCACGTGCCAGTTATGATTGGTGGCGCGACGACATCAAAGGCGCACACCGCCGTAAAAATAGATCAAAATTACGCAGGCCCAACCGTCTGGGTGAAAGATGCATCGCGCGCGGTAGGTGTAGCACAAAGTTTAATTTCGACTGATTTAAAAGAAAACTTTGTTAGCAAGCTAAGTGAAGATTACGAGCAGGTGCGTATTAATCATGCGGGACGTCGCCAGAAAACGAACTGGGCAAAAATTGAAGATGCACGTTTAAATAAAGCACAAATCGACTGGGATAAAAGTGATATTGGTACACCGACATTTAGCGGTGTAAAAGTGTTTGAAGATTATTCATTAGAAGAAATAAAAGATTATATCGACTGGACGCCGTTCTTTTTTGCCTGGGAACTAAAAGGTCGTTATCCAAAAATTTTAACCGATAAAGAAAAAGGCAAAGAGGCGACAAAATTATTTAAAGACGCCAAAGACATGCTGGATAAAATAATCAGCGAAAAATGGCTAACCGCAAAAGCAGTTGTGGGTGTATTCCCTGCAAATACGGTGAATGATGATGACGTGGAAGTGTACACGGACGATTCGCGTAGTGAGATTTTAACGACTTTAAATTTTTTGCGCACCCAAACTCAACAGCCCCCGGGGCGCCCAAATAATTGTTTAAGTGATTTTATTGCGCCAAAAGAAACCGCCCTGCAAGATCACATTGGCGCATTTGCAGTTACCACCGGTGTGGGTATTGACGAGCACGTAAAACGGTTTGAAGAAGATCACGATGACTATCAGGCAATTATGCTGAAAGTGCTGGCGGATCGATTAGCCGAAGCCTTTGCGGAACTCATGCACAAGCGCATGCGTAAAGAATTCTGGGCTTATGCTAAAGATGAAACTCTCGACAACGATGCACTTATTGCAGAAGAGTACAAAGGCATTCGTCCGGCACCGGGTTATCCCGCCTGCCCGGATCACACGGAAAAAGCCAAACTCTGGCAGATGATTGATGCGGAACAAAATGCCGGCATTAGTATTACGGAAAGTTTTGCAATGCTGCCTGCTGCTTCAGTGAGTGGCTGGTATTTTAGTAATCCGGAATCAAAATATTATGCGGTTGCTAAAATAAACCGGGACCAGGTTGAAGATTATGCGAAACGTAAGGGCATGACATTAGCGGAAGCTGAGCGTTGGTTATCGCCTAATCTGGGCTATGACACCTAAATGTTTTCAATTTCAGCAGTCTGATTTCTGAAAAAAATCCAACAAATCTTAATTTAAAGAATAGAGCAAATTTATGCGTGATTCAGAGTCAAGCCCGAAAGGATTCAGTATTTTCAGGTACAGGGAAGATCGCTTACCGGTATTAATTATATTGTCCCTCACCGTGGTCGATTTTATTTTATACTTCACCGTAAATAATGCGTTGTTGCTCTTTATTTATTATCTAGTCATGATTATCCCGAAGGGCACAATCTGTGCTTGGAATCATCATCACCAACACCTGTTCACTTTTCGAAATACCACTCTTAATCGCGGCCTGGAATTTATTTATGCACTACACACCGGTGTAACCACTCACCTGTGGCGTTTGCATCATGTGCTCGGGCATCACCTGAATTTTCTCGATCAGGAAAAAGATGAAAGCCGCTGGATGCGTAAAGATGGCAGCAAAATGGGGGTTATTGAATATACTTTTAATGTGGCGATAACCGCTTATCCCAGAGGTTTTGCGGTGGGTAAAAAACATCCCAAACAACTGCGACCTTTTGTGGTGTATTCCCTGATTACCTTTGCGATAGTTGGGCTACTGGTATGGTATAACCCCCTGCAGGCATTGTTCTTATTTGTACTACCCATGATGACCAGTTTACTTTTTACCGCTTATGTAACCTACGAGCATCACTCGGGGCTGGATACGAAAGATGAGTTTGAAGCCTCCTATAATAACCTGAACCCTTTATACAACATGCTCACCGGTAACCTGGGCTACCACACGGCACATCATCACAAGCAGGGGGTGCACTGGTCTAAACTGCCGCAGCTGCATGAGACGATTAAAGATAAAATTCCCGCGCATCTATATACCAAGTCGGTAATTACTAATATGGTGCTCGGTGGATAAGTATTTAAGTTTTTAGTCGCAAGTCACACGCCGTTTATTTTTGTGTGTGGGTATAAATTTTAGTTTGCGGGTGAAAGGCAAACCAGGCGAACCAGTAACTGGTAAGTGAGGGTAAGGTTTTTCCTGAGCTTGAACGAACAGTGGCGCTTTGATGTTGTGGGTAAAAATGTATCTCTATATTTTCTTCTGCAATTTTATCTTTTACTATGACGACCTCAGATACTTGTAGCGGGTTTAGTCCCCGACGGTTTTTTGCCAGCTCACTAAATGGGTAGGCCTTGTAAATGTCGTTCAATTCAATACCGGTCACTTTTTCTTTCGGGTGATATTGGCGACTTCTGGCACTAACGGGAAAGTACAGGGCTCCATTGGTTGCGTAATTGCCATAGGGTGAGTTTGCATAATCCCGGTTGAATCCAGTATTTCGTGATAGCACCAGGGTATCCGGATGCAGGTTTCGCCAGTGCTGCCAGCTGGTATTTTCCACTGCCAGCATTTCCAGTGACTCGCCCTTGCGCTCACCACTAATCGCTTTACCAGGAATCTGCGACCACAGGGATTTGGTTTTTCTGTCATATAACAACATATCGCTGTTATACAGTAATCCGGATACACCAAAATTCGCTGCCTCAGTATTGAAAGCCATGCCGGTGCCGCACAGAGGGCAATAGCTAATGAGCGTGTCACCATCATTAACAATTTCATGCCAGTTTAAAATGCTAACCGGGTAGGCTTTAGGCGTGTTATTAACACGGATTCCAAGCACTCGGTCAGTATCGTGTAAATAATCCGCCATCTCAGTGTTAATGAATTTTGGCTGGTCGATTGAGGGGATGCCGTCTCTGGGAGGGCCGCCGTGGTGAATTTCGTTGGCGGGAATTAAAGGTGACTGCCCAAGGACAAAACCATTAAACCTTTTTGAAGGTGATTCCGAAAATTCGCCCGGAAATGTTTCTGGTGTATAAATAATCGTGACTAACAGGAGTATCAGGGCCAGCTGGCGAAACTGGTTAGTGGCTTTTGCATCAGGCAGCTTCAGTGAAAAAGATGGCATGACATCAAGCTTCTTAAGTAAAGCCAGGGTATTTCTGGCAGCCAATCGGAGCCTGTGTTTGGACAACGATTTTAACTATAAATTCTACGGGTTAAGTTATCCACCGGCATAAGTGTTTTTAGGGGCTGGATTTTGCCATAAAACCGCTATAATCGGCGTTGTAGAAGGGCGCAACGGGTTATCCACAAAAGCTGTGGATAACTCTGTGGATGATTCTATGATTATTGTCTGAAATCAAACTATGACGGAATTGTTACCAAATTGTTTAAAAAATAAGCAAATAGATTTATTGTAGAAAATTCAACAAGTTATAAATAATTTAAAAAGTGTTTGACAGAATGCTAGTATTAAGATGTGCTTAAATAGGAGTTGAATGTAAAATATCCTGACTGTGCATAACTAGGGTTTACCCAGAGTAAATAAGTGCTAATTCGACATAAATTCCCGCCTGTTCGGCGCTTTTAGGTATCATAGTGGCATAGCAGGCCTCTGGTCGGGCATCAGGGTCTGGTTTCAGCCAGAAGCAAGTCCAGATGAATAATAAATTAGGTGGATTGATTGATTCAAAACCTTAAAAATAACACTGAGCATAGCTGTATCTCCAATAGCGATAAATGTGCCATGTTGTACAACCCTCAGCTATTACAAAACCCATCCGCCTGTTTACCTGATCTGGACGTTTTGCAAAACTCTGTTTCAGCCCAGCGTATTACCAGCGGTGGCAGAGGGCAGGCCTGGTTCGTAGAAATAGATGGCCTGAGTGGTGTACTGCGTAAATATATGCGGGGTGGGCTCATTGCCCGCCTCGTTCAGCAAACTTATATTAGCCTCAGCTTCGAAAATACCCGCTCAGTAAAAGAGTGGCGTCTGTTGCAATGGATGCGGGCTCAGGGGTTACCTGTTCCGCAACCCATCGCTGCTTCGGTTTGCCGTTGGCCACTTAAAGTCAGCCCTTTATACCGCGCACAAATACTTGTAGAGCGCATACCCGATGTTCAAACCCTGGATCAGCTTTTAGCTCAACGAGAATTAAACGAGGCTGAATGGCAAAGTGTCGGTTTGTGTATTTGCGAATTTCACAATGCGGGAATTTATCACGCAGATTTAAATGCCAATAATATTTTATGGGATGCAAAAGGCAAAGTTTACCTGATTGATTTTGATAAGGGTGAGTTGCGAAATATAAACGCAAAAGACAATACCTGGAAGCAGCAAAATTTACAGCGACTTAAACGCTCATTGCTCAAGCAACTGCGAATAAATTCACAATATTATTTTACAGAAGAAAACTGGCGGAGGTTGATTGATGCTTATGAGGTTGGTTCGTCTCTTTAGTAAAGAGGGGCTGGGGAAGTTTATTGATCTTCTCAGGGTCAACCGGCTGGCTTCGCAGTTTATATGATAGATGGAATATATTGGATCTTGTCCTGAAAACGGATGATATGCGTCAGGCATTAATGATAATGTTTTCGAGAGTACACTTTTAGTTAGTAAAGTGCTTAGATGTCCTGATTAATATCTCCTTCAAGAGAGTGTAAAAATGCCACAATATCCTGAATTTCCCATTCACTCAAGGCGTGATTGTTTGTCACAATAAATTGTTTTAATTCAGTATTCCAGAAAATTTTTATGTCGTCTTTTTCATCGTTACTGATCTTTTTATTTAACTGTAATTTCGCCATAACTCTCACGGCTTCTGTAAGTGTTTTCACTGAACCATTATGAAAATATGGGCTGGTTCGACTCACATTTCTAAGTGATGGAATTCTCCAAATTCCCTTTCTGTTAACATTTAAGTTGTTGGTTATTACACCGCCATCAATATTTAATTTGTACCTGTCTTCAACGGGTTGGTTTTTAACTGAAGGAAAGAGTCTAAATGCACCGTTGCTGTCAAATACACTAGCACCACTAAAATTCGGGCCAGAGTGACAAATAACACAACCGTTTTTTTCAAACAGTGCCATGCCTCGTATCTGGCTGTTAGTTAAAGCAGATATGTCGCCTTTTACAAATTTATCATAGGGTGAATTTGGCGTAATTAATGTTCTTTCAAAACTTGCTATGGCTTTGACAATATTTTCGATTGTAATAGCTGGGCTTTCAGGAAACGCCTGATTAAATAAAGTACTGTATTCCAGAATTTTTCGAAGCTTATCTTCTACTGCCTGTAGTGAGGGCATCGCCATTTCGAGTGGATTAATTAAAGGTCCTTTAGCCTGCTCTTCCAGTGTGCTAGCTCGACCATCCCAGAATAATTTTCTTTGAAATGCGGCATTAATAACGCTTGGTGAGTTTCGAGTGCCTTTTTTTTGATTGATGCCAAACGCAACCTGACGGCCATCTGCACCTGCGTATTTTTTTGATAAATCATGGCATGAGGAACAGGATATTGAATTGTTAGCAGATAGTCGCTTATCAAAAAATAATTTTTTACCCAGTTTGATTTTTGCGAAAGTTGTTGGATTATTTTTTGGAGAGGGTGCAATTTCGGGCAGGGCCCGCCACTGATATCCCAATTGACGAACTTCATCAGGTTTAATTAATTTTGTTTCGATTTTTTTCAAGATTGAGATATTATTTTTGTTCTCCAGGTTAATTGTTTCTGGAATAGAATCATAACTAACAATCAGTAATATTTTAAGAGTGAAAGCCAGAACTCCTGAGCCAAGACCTAAACCGATAAACCATCGGGTTTTATCTGGAGACGTTAACTCCCGCGAAATCATCACCAAAAAAACCACTCCGATAATGATTGCAATGGCTGCAAATAATAATAAATTTATAATCATAAAATAAACCAATACTATAACGAACAAATTACCCTGTTCGTTATAGTGATGTTGGTTATTTGAAACCCAGTTTTTTTAATACTAGTAGTGTTGGGCAAATACCGGTTAATCCGGCGAGTAGTAGTAATGCAGCTGGTAAATAACTAAACCAGTGGACCTGGCTATAACCTGACAGGTATATTCCAGCGCTAATTAATATGGCCACTATCAGAAAAAGTAATTGTTGTGCAGTCATTATTATCTCCCGTGATTTATTTATGGACGCTCTACCATGTCATCTTTAGTGCTTTCAATAAACGCGATAACATCATTTCGCTCCCGTTTAGCCAGCTTGAATTTATCCAGCGTTGCATCTAAATGCGTCATCAAGCGTGTCCAGTCGCTTTCGCTAATGCGCATACCTTTATGGCTGACTTTCATATCGCGCCCGGTGTAATAGAGATTGCCACCAGCTTTATGGGCGATAAAATCAACCACCAACTGTTTTTCACGGGCAATGCCATCACTGCCGCGATGTTCCCAGAATCGGCCGAGTTTTTTGTCTTTTTCCAGTCGTGATACCAGATCATTAACGACAGCGACTATGGCGTTATAGCCGCCCAGCCGCTCATATAGGCTATTTTCCGCCTGTTTTGGACCTGCAACAGCTATATTTCCAATGCTGCCTGCAGTTATTGTTATGCCAAGTATTAAAGTTACTATTGAAATTTTCATGGTATTTCCTCTTCTTGATTTATCTTAAATGTCTATTCTGCCCGTAACTTGTTCAGTTACCCCGGGCTCGAAATGAAGCTTAATTTATGCTACTCTTATTTAGAAATTCTATTTATAAATAAGATATATTTAAAAAACGAATAAGTGTTATGAATCTAAAACAACTCATGTTTGCCAGATCTGTTGCTGAAATGCGTTCCTTCAGCAAAGCCGCAGAGGCCTGTTATGCTAGCCAGCCCACCCTGTCTAATGCCATTTCACAGCTGGAGGATCAGCTTGGAAGCAAGCTGTTTGTGCGCACAACCCGTAAGGTTGGTTTAACCGCTTTCGGTGAAATCATGCTGCCTAAAATCAACTCTGTACTGGATGACATGGATGAGCTGGAATCAACAGCGGCTGCGTTTCATAATCCGCAGCAAAAGCTGTTACGAATCGGTTTGTCACCATTGATAGATATGAATCTTTTACAACAGGTATTGATCCCCTATCAACAGGCCAATCCGGATATCACGATTATTTTCAAGGAATGTCTGCTCGATGACATGGCAGAGCGTCTGTTACAGGATCAAATTGATTTTGTCATTGCACCGGTCGGTATGATGAAAACTCACTGTGAGTCAGTGTTATTTTATGAGGATCCACTGTATTACATTCCTATGGATGCAGCGGCTCAGAACAAACAACCGTTTCAGTATAAGATTGGTGATTTACCTGGTGCTCCCATAATTTTAACCAGTGGTGGTTGTGGATTAAATGGCAGTCTTGAAGCTATATTTAAAAATGAAAATGCGACCTTCACCCGTTATCCGGGTCAAGCTTTAAGTTATACAGTGATTGAAGAATGGGCCTCACTTGGTATTGGCGCTGGAATTTTGCCAGGAACTAAAATATCCAGTGAGCAGATAAAGGCCTATCCAATAATATTAAAAAATGGCGAACAGGCCTGTTTCGAATATGAGTGGGTAGCAGGCAATGAAACGCAGCAGAAACAGGAGATGCTCGAATTTAATCATTATATATCTGAAATAATTCCCTCACTAGTCAAAGGTACAGATAATTTTTTAGTGTCTGCCGGATAAAGACGTTGCCATCAATGGCACAATTCAAGGTTACTGAGGAAAACATAGGGGTAAGAAGGTGCAGTTCTAAGGCGCAGACACGCAGGGAGCTGTGATTATTTTTCTTTTTTGCAAAATCATATACGGGTACACACCGATTTTTTTATAAATCATTCTGTGAACGTAATGAATATTACTTAGCAATTAATTTATTAAACGTGATTTTTATAGGATAAAAAATAAATCAACATTGCTATTTAATAGATTCATTTCTATTCAGTACCCAGCATCTTTCGTTATTTGTAAAGCCAATTTTTTCATAATAAGAATTGGCAGCGGGAGCAGCTATTAAAATAAGTTTGCACTCTGCTCCTAGTTGCTTTTGAGTTAGTACCTGGCATTTTTTTCCTATACCTCTTTTCTGGTATTGTTTGTCGATGGCTAAATCTGAAAGATAGCAGGCGTAATGAAAGTCAGTGACTGAGCGGGCAATGCCGATGAGTTTCTCATTGTGCCATGCGCTTACTGTCAGGTTGCTGTTTTTTATCATGCCCTGTATACACTCGTAATTATTAATTGGGCGGCGTTCGCCCAGTGTTGATTGTTTAAGAAGTTCTATAAACTGCTCGGTTGTAATGGGTGCATTGATTTTGTATTCGATATTCATGTTTATTTCTTAATACTCTAAATTATTTTGGAGCGAGTTTTTTGTCTTTCTGGCTCATGTCATCCAGCCTCATCAAGATTTCCGTTTTTCTGTTTTTTGCGATGCTTTGCCAGTGTGTGTTTTCCTGAGCGCCCATTATGGCATAAAGCATATTCAGGCTGGTATTGGGGTTGTGTTTTTTTAAGCGCGCATAAATCTCGAAGGCATCGGTTCGCATAATGTCTTCGACGGTTGATATGCCGATTTTGGCAAGTTGCGCTGTGCTCTTTGGACCGAGGCCTTTGAGGTTAGCGATGTTCATATCAGGTACGATAGATAGGTGTCTAAAATTTTTGACTGTTCCTGTAATGTGCTTTTTGCATTGTTGCCAATGGTGATAAGTTTTTCAGGATTGTTTAAATACGTTGTAATTTCTGTTTCTAGTTTATCTAAATTATTTATCTGTAGACAGGCATTGTTTTTAAGTAATAGTTCTAATTCATCTTTAAAGTTGAACATGTGGGGGCCGCAGATAGTTGGTCTGCCCATGCGACAGGGTTCGAGGATGTTCTGCCCACCATGCTCTATTAATGAGCCACCGATAAAAACCAGTTCTGCACCCTGCATAAACTGGCTTAGTTCACCCAGTGTGTCGGCCAGATATATTTGAGTGTTGTCGTTTATACTGTCCCGCTGGCTGCGTACTGAATAATTGACATTTAAAACGTCGAGTTGTTTTTGAATGGCTTTACTGCGATTCGGGTGTCTTGGCACAATGACCAGTAAGTGGTCTGTGTTAAGTTTTTTCCAGAGTTTTGCCAATTGTTGTTCTTCGTTGTTATGGGTAGAGGCGGCAACAATATATTTGCGATTTTTAATATCGACAGGCGTTAAGTTCTGTTTGGTTTCTATAAATGTGAATTTTAAGTTTCCCGCCACTATTAACTGTTCGGTGCTGGCACCCAGTTGTTTAAAATTGTTCAATTCATGATCGGATTTACAGAGAATTTTATCGACGTATAAAAGGCTGGATTTATAAAGTGACTTTATCCAGTGGTTTGTTTTTAAAGTACGGTGAGATAAACGGCCATTGATAATAGAAATACCAACGTGACGATTGTGACAGCTTTTATAAAGTAGCGGCCAAATTTCAGTTTCCATTATCAGGCATTGCTCGGGTTTCCAGGCATTGATAAAATGCTTAATAGCGAAAGCAGATTCAATGGGGAGAAAACAATGTTGTGTGCGTTCGAGCTTATGCCGGCTAACTGTGTTGGCACCGGTGACGGTATTCGTGGTGACAACAAATTGTGTGTCGGGAAAATGCGTTAATAATTTTTGGTGTAACGGCAGATAAGTATTAACTTCGCCAACCGAAGCGCAATGAATCCAGAATGTTTTTGTGGCCTGTTCAGGATAGGAAAACCCCAGGCGTTGAAAAAAGTAGCGGGATGATTTATCGCGCAGTGATATTTTTAATGTATATAAAAACATCACAGGCCATAGTAATACGGTTAGAAGTCGAAATGCCATAAACGGATAATGGTATGAGAGTGGTTATTTGTGTTCATTTGCATTCATTTGCGTTTTCTTTTTCCTGTCAGGATAAATAGCTGCTTCACCTTCAGGACGATTTTTAAACCGCTTATGTACCCACAGATACTGTTCCGGATTTTGTAATATTAAGTGCTCAAGAGTCTGGTTGATGATTAATGCATCTTTATCAGTATCACCGGTTGGAAAATTTTTTAGTGGTGGCAAAATCACCAGCTTATAACCCCGGTTATCCGCATTGCGTTTTATATAATAAGGCACAACCGGCGAACCAGTCATTTCAGAAAAGCGTGCCGGTGCGGTTAAGGTACCGGCCTGTACACCAAAGAACGGTGCAAAAACCATATCCTTGCCACGAAAATCCTGATCCGGTGCATACCACGCCGCATTGCCTTTTTTTAGGCCGCGTATCATGGCGATGGGTTTGTGATAATCGACAACCGCTTCATAAAGTTGGGTGCGGTGATATAACATAAAGGCATCGAACAGTTTATTATGCGCGTGTTTATACATTACCTGAAATGGAATTGGCAGGTAATGTATGAGTGTCGGGCCGGGAATTTCAAGGCTGGTAAAGTGGGCGCTTAATAAAATAATGCCTTTGCCTTCAGGGGGAATCAGATGTTCTTTACCTTCAATTTCGCACAGGTCAAACAACTTGTCACTTTTCCACCAGTTGAGTCCCAGCTCAAAACCACCCACCGCCATATTTTTAAAACTTAGTTTAACCAGGCGATTTATTTCTGTATCGTCCGCCTCTGGAAACGCGATGCGTAAATTAATTTCTGCCACCTGACGTCGATTGGGCATCACAAGGTAAAGGAGTTTTCCGAGGAGTGAGCCGCAAAATACAACACCGGGTAAGGGTAAAAAAACAGCCGCGCGCATCACGCCTATTAGTAGCCAGGTAGGCCAGTATTTTGGAGCCAGATAATCGAACGGATTTACAGCTTTAATCAATGCGGGTGCCAGTCAGGTTGTTTATAAAAAGTATTATTCATTTGTGCTTTTATCATTCCAGCGAAGGCTTGAATCGAGTGGCTTTGAAAACGGACAGTCACTAGATATCTGCTTTTGCGGGTATGACGGAATTGTTGTCTATTTTTCATTAAAGTCATTTAATGAAATTAAGTAAATAATGTGATCACTGAATAAATATATTAATGGCCTTGCCTTCATCAATAGTAAGTGTTCCGGCGGCCTGCTTTAAACGTAATGTATTAATGACATAGTTATAACGGGCGCGGGCATAGTCGCGCTCTGCACGAAATACATCGCGTAATGTGGTTAACACATCAATGGCAGTACGGGTGCCCACTTCAAATCCCGCCTGAGTTGCTTCGTGTGCTGCCTGGGTAGAAATTAAGGCCTGTTTTAATGCTTTAACCTGCGCAATGGTTGAGGTTACACCGAGGTAGGCATCGCGGGTTTGTTGCATGGTCGTGCGCAGGGCTTTTTCTTTTTGCGAGCGGGCCTGTTCTTTTAATGCGACTGATTGTCTGTGTGTTGCACTGGTACCGCCGCCACTGTAAATGGGAACGGTGAGTTGTACAGTGAGGCTGGTATCGGTTGAGTCGAAAGCGCCAAAGCGCCCGTCATCAGCACTGTTGTATGCCTGTCTGGCTACCAGGTCCAAATAGGGGTAGTGTTGGGATTGATCCGTCTCGACCTGTTTCTGAGCTGCTTTATAACTATACTGGGCGGCTTTTAATGCCAGATTATTTTCCTGTGCACTATCGGTCCACTCGGTCATATTGGCCGGCTGCGGAATTAATAACGGAATATTTTCATGCATAGCTGCAATGTTGGTTGTATAAGAACCTAAAATAACTGCCAATGCTTCAAACTGAGCCGAGAGAATATTTTGTGCATCGATCTCCTGAGCCACAGATGTATCATAACTGGCCTGTGCTTCTTTTACATCGGTAATGGCAATTAAACCCACTTCAAAACGTTTTTTAGATTGTTCAAGTTGTTTGCCAATGGATTCTTTTTCCGCATTGGCAAATTTTAAATTATCCTGTGCACCCAGCACATTAAAATAGGCGGTGGCTAATCGCACAATCAAATTCTGTCGCTCAGCTTCTACGGTTGCCGTGGCAGCTGCAATTTTCATATCCGTTGTCTGTAACTGTTTATAGAGGCCATGGTTATATAGCGATTGAGAAAGAATGAGGTCGTAGCCATCAGAATTAAAGTCGATATTTCTATCAGGAATATCAGGATTTGAACTGTTTTCAGTTTGCTGCTCAATTTTAGCAGTAGACAGGGACAAATTTAACTGCGGCAACAAGGCCGCCTTACTAATGCCACGACCTGCCACCGCACTCTGATATTCAAACTCCGCCGCCTGTAAATCCTGATCGTGCAAAATTGCCAGATCTAGCGCCTGGGCAAAATTCAAAGCGTTAGCATTCGTTTGCGTGTAACCATTAAAGCTTATTAACAGGCAGCTGGAAGCGATGAGTTTTAATGCAATTTTTTTCATACGTATCATGTTTCTTAATTAATTTAATTGACCGGAGGTGCTCTGATTATTTCAGGCTGGTTTAATCGTTGAGTTCATTTTACACAGGACTTGCATCCACATAAAAATTAAAATGTAAATTCTGCTTTTTTCTCACCATGTATCAGCGGCTTTAAAACAGTTTCAAAAACCACTTCATCCGACCACTCTTTTTCCCCAGTTCGGGTAATAAGGTGTGCGGTCATGGCCGGTGCTTCACCGGTGACCACAAACATTCTACCATTTTCGCTTAATGCATTTTTATATGCCTGGGGAATTTGTGAAACCGCACCGGTTAATACAATCACATTGTATTTTTTGTTGACGGCAGAGGTGTCCATACCATCGCCAACGCTTAGTGAGATATTAAACACGCCCTGTTCCAGTAATGTTTGTGCCGCCTGTTTGGCCAGCGCTTCATCTATTTCAATACTTTGCACAAGGCAGCTTAAATGCGCCAGGCAGGCGGTGAGGTAGCCGCTGCCGGTGCCAATTTCCAGCACGTTGTCTTCCGGCTGAATATTGAGCAGTTGTAATATGCGTCCTTCAATAATTGGGTGCATCATGTTTTGTGAATCATTCAGGGGAATGGCGCTGTCCGCATAGGCGAGGTTTAAATACTGTGCAGGTACATAGGCGTCGCGGGGAACGGTTTGCAGGGTGTGCAGAACCTTGTCATCAAGCACGTCCCAGGGGCGTACCTGTTGTTCAACCATGTTATTACGACATTGTTCCAGTAGTGACGACATAAGTGTATTCCCCAAAGCTTTATAATATCTGTAAATTGTTTTATTTTGTTTGCGCTGATTCTACCCCCTGTCAACTATCTTGGATACCCCTATACCTAACCATCTTGCTCAGGTAAACTTAGCGCCCACAAGCTAGGGGAATTTTATGCCGCCATTAGATTTTTTGGTGCTGCATGATTTTGAGAATGATCTAAAGCGTAAGCAGTGCTAGCGACTTTAGAGGTAAACCCTTAGAACCTGATCCAGTTTATGCTGATGAAGGGAAGCTTTGCCTTAAATGCACCTTCCCCTCATTACCGTTACAGCCATTATGAGGAATGACTATGAGCGCCATCCCAAAAAGTTCTATACCGGAAGAATTTATTAAAAATACCGCCAAACTATCAGAAGATGTAACACGGCCGTTTAGAAATTCCCGCAAAGTTTATGTGACCGGCTCACGCCCGGATATCCGTGTGGGTATGCGTGAGATTGATCAGGACAATACACCTGACAGTATGGGCTTTGAAGTGAACCCGCCGGTGCCAGTTTATGATACTTCCGGGGCGTTTTCCGACCCGGATATCGAAGTAAATTTAATGGAAGGTATGCCGGATGTTCGCGGCAACTGGATTAAAGAGCGTAATGACACCGAGCTATTAGACGGTCCCACCTCGGAATTTGGCACCGCGCGGCAGAGTAACCCGGAGCTGGCAAGCCTGCGCTTTGAGCACATCAGCAACCCGCGCCGTGCTCTGCCCGGTAAAAATGTGAGCCAGATGCACTACGCACGCCAGGGCATTATTACCCCGGAAATGGAATATGTGGCGATTCGAGAAAATCAGAAATTAACCGAGCTGCGTAAAGACCCACAATATAAAAAATTACTTAAGCAGCATCCGGGTGAAAGCTTCGGTGCGAACCTGCCGGATGAAATGACGGCGGAATTTGTACGCAGTGAAATTGCCGCGGGTCGGGCGATCATACCCGCCAATATCAACCACCCGGAAGTAGAGCCGATGATTATCGGGCGTAATTTCCGGGTAAAGGTAAACACCAATATCGGTAACTCCGCGGTGACTTCATCTATTGAAGAAGAAGTGGAGAAGATGGCCTGGTCTGCACGCTGGGGGGGAGATACCCTGATGGACCTGTCTACTGGTAAAAATATTCATGAAACCCGTGAGTGGATTCTGCGTAATGCACCTATGCCCATCGGTACGGTGCCGATTTATCAGGCGCTGGAGAAAGTGAATGGCAAATCTGAAGATTTAACCTGGGAAATATACCGCGATACATTAATAGAACAGGCAGAGCAGGGTGTGGATTACTTTACTATTCATGCGGGTGTGCGCTTGCAATATGTGCCGATGACCGCCGAGCGTGTCACCGGTATCGTATCCCGTGGCGGTTCTATCATGGCGAAATGGTGCCTGGCGCATCATCAGGAAAACTTCCTGTATACCCATTTTGAAGATATCTGTGAAATCATGAAAGCCTATGATGTGAGCTTCTCACTGGGTGATGGACTGCGCCCCGGCTCACTGGCAGATGCCAATGATGCGGCCCAGTTCGGCGAGCTGGAAACCCTCGGCGAGCTTACCAAAATTGCCTGGGAGCACGATGTGCAGGTGATGATAGAAGGTCCGGGGCATGTGCCATTGCAGATGATTAAAGAGAATATGGACAAGGAACTGCAGGACTGTTTTGAAGCACCATTTTATACATTAGGACCACTCACTACGGATATTGCACCGGGTTACGATCACATTACCTCTGCACTGGGTGCCGCCAATATCGGTTGGTACGGTTGCGCGATGCTGTGTTATGTAACGCCGAAAGAGCATTTAGGCTTGCCAAACAAAGCGGATGTACGCGAAGGTATAATCACTTACAAAATCGCTGCGCATGCTGCAGATTTAGCCAAAGGCAACCCCGGCGCACAGGTGCGTGATAACGCCATGAGCAAAGCGCGTTTTGAATTCCGTTGGGAAGACCAGTTTAATCTGGGCCTCGATCCGGAACGAGCCCGTGAATATCACGATGAAACCCTGCCCAAAGAATCCGCCAAAGTGGCACATTTTTGTTCTATGTGTGGGCCGCATTTCTGTTCGATGAAAATTTCTCAGGATGTGCGTGATTATGCAAAACAACAGGGTATCTCTGAAGATGCGGCACTAGAGCAGGGCATGCAGGAAAAAGCCATTGAGTTTATCGGCAAGGGCGCGGAGATTTATAATAAGGCCTGATAAAGTTAAGACGGTTGTCTGGTATCGCCTTGCGGGCCAAAGGCCCACAAGGCGATACCTTACATGTATTTACGTTCATTCGTGGACTAACTACTGCTAAATCTTTCCAGCAAAATCACCAGAATCTGCTAAAACTATAGTTGGGCTAACAATAAAAAAATCCCCAACTTATGGCTGATACAAACTTAAACCCTCTACTTAAACAGCAAATTATTAAGCATCTACCATCGGTGGATATTACCTCATCGCCCTGGCAGGAATTTATAGCGGCAATTAATGGGGATTTTCAAAAATTTGATACGGACCAGAACAAGCTGGAGCAATCACTCACCCAGAGTGCCAGAGAGCTGTTGCTCGCCAACGAAGAGATGAACGCGGTATTTCGTGCTATTCCTGATCAGCTATTTCATTTTGATTCCAGTGGAAAAGTTATTACTTATAAGCTGGGGCAAAGCAGTCACCATTATATAAACAGTGAACGTTTAATTAATCAGCATTTAAAAAATATTTTAAATATTGAAGTTATTGATAAGTTTATGATTTCAATCAGGCAGGTGTTAGAGCGCCTTGAGCCTAAACATTTTGAGTTTGTGCTCTATCACGAAAAAAAAATCTACTATTACGAAGTACGTATGATGCCGGTTAAAACCCAGGAAGTGATTGCGCTGGTACGGGATATTACCGAGCGTAAACAGGCAGACGATCAAATTGCATTTCTGGCCTATCACGACAGCCTTACGGCTTTACCCAATAGCCGTTTATTTAAGGATCGACTGGCCCACGCTATTTCACAGGCGCAGCGTAATAAAAAAATTCTCGCCATTATGTTTTTAGATTTAGATCGGTTTAAATTAATTAACGATTCTATGGGGCATTCCGCGGGTGACGAATTACTAAAAATAACCTCGCAACGTTTAATTGAGGCAGTACGCAAAACCGATTCGGTGGCGATTAAAGCCGATGGTGACGGTTCATCCATTGCGAGATCCGGCGGTGATGAATTTACTATATTACTTGATGATATTGAAAGTCGGCAGGCGATTATTCGCATTGCGGAACGTATTGTTGAAAGCATTGGTTTGCCAATGAAACTCGGCAGGGAAGAGGTGCATATATCCACCAGTATTGGTATTGCGATTTATCCGGAAGATGGCACGCAAGCTGAAGAGTTATTAAAGCATGCGGACTCAGCGATGTATCATGCTAAAGCCCAGGGAAAAAATAATTTTCAGTTTTTTGCAGACTCGATGAATCGTTCATCGTTTGAACGCCTGTCATTAGAAAATAATTTACATAAAGCGATTCAGCATAATGAGCTGCATTTATATTATCAGCCGCAGGTGAGTGTCGGGCATGAAAAGCTTGTGGGAATGGAGGCTTTAATTCGTTGGGAACATCCGGACAAAGGTTTTATTTCGCCAGGTGAATTTATTCCCGTGGCAGAAGAAACCGGCATGATAATGCAGATAGGAGAGTGGATTTTTCGAGAGGCCTGTGAGCAGGGCGCACGTTGGCTTAAGCAGGGTTATCAGTTAAATAAAATTTCGGTTAACCTTTCACCGCGCCAGCTTAAAGATGAAAAGATATCTAAACTCATTGAATCTATTTTAAAAGAAACCGGTATGCCCGCTGAAAAACTGTGCATCGAGTTAACTGAAAGTGCATTAATTTTAGATCCACAAGTGGCGGATGCCAGGCTGAAAAAAATTAAGGCACTGGGGGTTAGTTTATCTCTGGATGATTTTGGTACCGGCTATTCTTCGTTGAGTTATTTAAAGCGTTTTCCGATTGATACACTAAAAATTGATCAGGCATTTATACGTGATGTAAAAGTCGATAAAGAAGATGCGGCATTAGTTAAAGCCATTATTGAGATGGCGCATGGTTTAAATATGGATGTCATTGCCGAAGGGGTCGAGGTGCAGGAGCAGCTGGATTTTTTAACTGCCAACGGATGCGATACGATACAGGGTTTCTGGTTTAGCCGGCCTTTACCCGCGCCGGAAATGGAAGAGTTGTTACTCAAGGAATAGCCTGGGTTTTTATAGAAAAAACTCAGGTTAAAACCATAACCGGCTTTTTTCCATCAATAATTCGCGTTGTTGCAATGGCAGCGTATTCAATTTTCAGTCGGCTATAAACATCATCCAGAGCCATACCTAATGTTTTGCTGGTGATGGCACGAATAACCCCCGCGTGTCCCACAATCAAAATATGCTGGCCTCGATACTGGCTGGCAATATTTTCATACGTTGTCCACACTCGTTGTGCAAAAATATCCAGCGGTTCGGCACCTGCGGGGCGATTGTTTACCGGATCTAATAAAAAGTTTTCCAGTGCATCACCTTCATTGCTCTTGATATCTTCCGGGGTTCGACCTTCCCAGCTGCCAAAACCGATTTCTTTTAGATCGTCTTCAACAGAAAAATTGATACTGAGGGTGTCTGCCAACGCTTCGCTAAATTTCAGGCAACGCGATAATGGGGAGCTGATAATATGTTCCCAGTGGGGCTTTTCCGGTACCGCATCCCACATCTGTTGCCAGCCGAGTTTGCTTAAGGGGTCATCCACACTGGAGCCCCGGTAACGTCGCCCACCTTCTGGTTCGCCGTGGCGAATAATGTCTATCTGGGTTTCGCTCATTACATCCAGCCGATTAACGTTAATATTGAAATAACCGCCAGCCACACTACCAGGGTTCTTAAAACCAGAGCGCGGGCGGATCGAATACAGGCAGTTTCTTCGCCGGGGGTGCAATCGGTGAGCGCACCCTGGCCGGCGGTAATCAGTGTGTGGTAGTTACAGTCGTATAAATCGTCCTGTTTATTTTTACCATAAAATTCCTTTTTTGCACCTTCATAATTACCGGTGAGGGCGTAACCCATGGCCACCAGATGTGCAGGGGCCCAGGCCAGAGTGGCCTGAAACTGGCGCGCTGCTTTGGCCAGTGTGGCATTGGCGGTGGTGCGCATGGTGTGTGACGTTAGGCGATAGAGCATCGCACCGAAGGGACCAAGCACTACAAACCAGAATATCACAGCAAAAAAGCGGTCATTGGATTCATGTAACACCGAGCGCATGACCTCGACGGTTTGCTGGTCCAGGTTGTCCGGTGATGCTTTTTGCATAATTGCACTGGCTTCAGCAGTGGCAGCCTGTTCGTCACCATTTTCCCGCGCTTCTAAATAACGGTTGATCTGCCGATTAAGATCTTTGGGTCCTAAACAGAAGGCAAAAATAACCAGACCAAATGACAACTCAACCAGCCCCAGCAAACGACCATCAAACCAGATCTGTAACAGCATGACTACCAGCATGACTGGCAATAGCAAAATCAGAATAGATGATAAATTCTGTGAGCTGATGCCGGGCAGGGTTTTGAGTACCCAGCGGGTGTAAGCATCAAACCAGTCAAAGTTGCGTAACTTTTCAAGAATGTCGCTTATACGATCGAAAATAATGCCGAATAAAATACAAATGAGTGCCATGTGGGTTTTAACCTTTCTGTAGTTGGTTAATCATTTTATGTAGCTGGTCCCAGTTAAATGCTGGGCCCGGGTCTGTTTTGCGCCCAGGTGCAATATCGCTGTGGCCGGTTATAGCATCTTTATGGATACCAGGGTAGTTTTCCCTTAGCTGAATTATCAGTTTTGCAAGTTGCTCATATTGAATGTTTTCATAGGGGGTTTCATCTTCACCTTCCAGTTCAATACCAATACTGAAATCATTACAGTTATGTGTACCACAATAATGGGATGCTCCCGCGTGCCAGGCACGTTTTTCAAAAGGTACATATTGAATGACCTCCCCATCGCGGCGAATTAACAGGTGGGAGGACACCCTGAGTTGATAAATATCCTCAAAATAAGGGTGCTCATGGGGGCTCAGCTGGTTGTTAAATAGCTGAGAAATATATGGCCCGCCAAACTCCCCGGGGGGAAGGCTGATATTGTGCACCACAATCAGGCTGATTTCTGTGTTCTCGGGGCGCTCATCAAAATTGTCAGATGGACTTTGTGAAACGCCGGCTAATATGCCTGATTTATTGTTATTTTTCATGAGCTTAAAGTTTATCAGTTAGCTGACAGGTTGGCCATAAAAGAAAATAATTCAGATGGGCTATATCACTTTTTAGCCGATTCTATAAACTATACCCCGTTGCCATCTAAAGCTCATACCTGCACTAATGTGGGCGAGGGCTTTAGATCGCGATCAGGTGTACCCGCAAAGGTCGTTTTTATATAATCCACAAAGCAAACTCAAATAATCTGTGAACTCAAATTTTAATTCAGACAGCCACCCTTTAGCGGGTTTAAACACCGAACAGCGCAGCGCCGTTGAGTACATCTCCGGCCCGATGTTGGTGTTGGCGGGGGCGGGTAGCGGTAAAACCCGGGTGATTACCCAGAAAATCGCCTATTTAATTCGCGATTGTGGCATTAAGCCGATTCATATCGCCGCGGTTACTTTTACCAATAAAGCCGCCCGGGAAATGAAGGCGCGGGTAAAGGGACTGCTGGGCAAGGGCGAAACCCGTGGCCTGATTGTCTCGACTTTCCATAATTTGGGCCTGCGCATACTCGGTATCGAGCATAAACATCTGGGGTATAAAAGTGGCTTTAGTGTATTTGATTCCACAGATACTTTAGTTTTAATTAAAGGTTTATACGCCTCTGAGTCCTTAAGCAATGTGGATGATGCGGAAGATGCTCGCTGGGCGATTTCGCGCTGGAAAAATGATTTTGTATCTCCGGAGCAGGCCATCGCCAATGCGGAAAATGATATAGAAATTAAACACGCCATGTTATACGCACGTTACCAGCGACAACTAAAAGCCTATAACGCATTTGATTTTGATGATTTAATTTTACAACCGGTTGTATTGTTTCAAAACCATCCGGAGGTGCTGGAAAAATGGCAGCATCGCATTCACTATTTATTGGTGGATGAATATCAGGACACCAATGCCAGCCAGTATCAACTGGTGAAATTATTGCTGAGTAATCATGGACGTTTAACGGCGGTGGGTGATGATGATCAGTCGGTTTATTCATGGCGTGGTGCACGGCCTGAAAATCTGGCATTGCTGAATGAAGATTATCCAAAATTAAAATTAATAAAGTTAGAGCAAAATTATCGCTCGACTTCGCGTATTTTAAAATGTGCCAATCATCTCATTCAAAACAACCCGCACACCTTTGAAAAACAACTGTGGTCTGATTTAGGACTGGGTAAAAATATTCGCATCATTGAATGCCCTGGTGCAGACGGTGAAGCGGAAAGAGTGACGGTTGAATTAAATACCCATAAGTTTCAGAAACGTACGAGTTTTGGTGATTATGCTATTTTGTATCGGGGTAATCACCAGTCGCGAATTTTTGAAAAATATTTACGAGAAATGCAAATTCCCTATGTGGTTAGTGGAGGTACATCTTTTTTTGAGCGCGCAGAAGTCAAAGATATTATGGGGTATCTACGTCTGCTCGCCAATCAGGATGATGACACTGCATTTTTAAGAATTATTAATACGCCGCGTCGAGAAATTGGTGGCAGTACTTTAGAAAAGTTAGGTGAGTATGCCAATGCTCGAAATGTAAGTTTATTTGAAGCCTGTTTTGAAATGGGTTTATCAACCATCTTAAATGAACGCGCGGTAAATAAATTACAGAACTTTGCCAACTGGATTAATTTATTAAGTGATAATGCGGAGCGCGGTGATCCGATAGTAGTGGTTCGCGATATGGTAAAAGAAATCGGTTATATGAACTGGTTAGAAGAACAGAGCAGTGACATAAAAATTGCCGAAAAGCGCATGGAAAATGTTTACGAATTAACCGACTGGTTAGCGCGTTTATATAAAGATGAAAAAGGTAAAAACCTGGGTGAGCTGGTTGCGCACATGAGTTTAATGGATATTTTAGAGCGCAATAAAGAAGAAGCTAAAGATGACATGGTTAGCTTAATGACCCTGCATGCAGCAAAAGGTCTGGAGTTTCCATATGTGTTTATGGTGGGAGTTGAAGAAGAAACTTTACCGCACCGGACTAGCATTATGGAAGAGAATCTAGATGAGGAACGACGCCTGGCCTATGTGGGTATTACCCGTGCACAACAGGAGTTAACCATTACCTATGCAAAACATCGCAGGCGCTATGGTGAAGATATTGAATGCGAACCGAGCCGTTTTTTAAGCGAGCTGCCGGAAGATGAAATTGAGTGGGAAGGCGGTGGTCGCAAGGTCGATGAAGTGCAGGCCAAAGAACGGGGGAGAAGTCATCTGGCTGCTTTGAAGGATATGTTGGCTTAGAATAATTTATAAATTAAACCAAGCCAACAAAAAAGAAATAAAATATTTTACAGATCATTTGTAGTAGATCATACCTGATCTGACACTTCTCACTCTAAGTCCTCGTGTAAGTTTTGCAAAACTTTTTGTATACTAAGTGTGTCGGTATCATATCTTGGCAGGCAGAAATGACAGCCGTTATAGCCACTGTTTTCAATTAAATTAGCAACCGCATCCAGGCCCTTGCAAGTTGACTTGTTGCTGTTCGCCATCTTAGATACCCAGCGACAATCCGTCTCGTGGATCTCTTTGGTATTAAGGTTAGCAATGTACCAGAAAGGAGTCAGCCGGTAGAGATATTGTATGGTAACGTTCGACTGGTCAGCACTAATATCATTTACCCGAAACACAATGTAGCTTCCTGTCTCCCCATCATGTGCTTTGGAAATATAGGTATGTCCTGAAGTCACAGTAACACCAAATCGCGTATAGCCACTGGTAGATATCTCGACGGTGGACAGGTCAGGATCACCAATATCGCCGAGGCCTTTGACACCCTTCTGGCCAAAATTGTTGGCCCAGAATTTACCATCAGTATAGTAGAGGTCTCCACCGGTTAAGGTGCCGAGCCTGTTCGTGGAAAAGTCAAAGCTGTCTCTATCTTCAAGCACGGCCTGTAGCAGATCGTGTGAATGGAAGGCATGCTGGATGTCATTAAAATAAGGGAAGCCGTTTAGCAGGTTGTTATCGGTGTCAACAGCTCGATAAAGCGCTGTGAGCAGGTTGCTTTCATTTGGATCTGAAAAATAATAATCCCTGGGATAGGTTGATAGAATCTGGTGAGCTTCGAGTAGAAGCTGGTCAGCGATTCTAGCACCAGAAGCACCATAAATGCTGATCAGGCGTTGCCTGAAATCCCAGGCGGCCCCGGCAATGATTGTTCCGCCAGTGTGCCCTTCGATATTATAGCTACTTTTGCCGGGATAAGTTGTTGTGTTATTCAGGTCTCTGGGATTAGCTGTATAACCTTCACCCATCCTGGAATCGTTAGTATAGGTACAGGCAAAATAGTCGGCAAAGCCTTCATCCATGGCATAGGCTTCAGAAAATGCATCAGGCCAGCCAATGTAATCGCCGTATTCATAATACAGAATATTGTGTGTGCATTCGTGGCAGATTACATCACTGCTGCGGGCAAAGTCATTGACGCCGTAATCCATCGGATTACCAGCATAGGCGTTGTTGTAACCAAAATTAACCCTGGCGTTAAAACGATTTGTGCCATCCCAGGCATTAACCCAGGAGTAGCCAAGCTCATCCTCTAGCCAGTCATGGAAAAGATTCATGTGGTAGAAGACGTTGATATGGTCTCTGTCTGTTGCAGTCCAGGTCAGGTTGCATGGACTGCTCGTATTACAGTTGGCGACAGCAGTGTAATTGCTGCCGTCGCTATTCTGTACCCTGGCATATGGGCCATCGAGCCTGAAGGTCGCCTCACCAAATGGTAGATTAAAGAACTGCCATAACCAGCTCACCGTTTTAAAATATTGACCATTATTATTTGTGGTTGTTTTGCCGGCATCCTCCACATCAACATAGCTGTTTCTAAGCGGCACCGTGCTGATCGTGTCCGTCGGGTTTTCCAGGTAAACCTCGCCCTGGACTGTCCCCCAGACCAGTGCACCAGGAAACCTTGCAGTGTAAGACTGGAGGACCTCGCCATTAATCGCGTCGATAAAAAAGTATTTCTCGAGTTCAGGATTGGACTCTTTTGTAATAATGAGTAACTTCCAGGCCAGATGATAAGTAATCTTATCTTTAGATTTATCCGGATAGATCAGTAAACTGCCATCTTTGCTGGATAACTTTGACTGTTCTTTCTTTTTATAGGTTTTTATTGAAATATCGATAGCATCATCAAGACTCACCTTCGGCTTTGTAGGTACTTTAATGCCTAGATGATAGTTAGCAGCATAGGTGCCGACCTTGCCATCTTCCGTGGAGTCTATACCGACGGTTGCATTATGAACGGGAATGCCTTTGTAAAGCTGGCTGTATTTTACATACCATCGTTTATTAATCTTTTTAGCTGAAACTAGCTTCAGGTCTTCAGCCTCAACCTCAAACAGATCCTTGTGCTCCTGAAAAAACGCCTTAAAAGTAGACTCGGCATTATCCTCAGTAAGGGGAATCGTGCCCTTTTTTAAGCTGGTTGGGTAGGTATCAATCTCAACCATGCGCTCGGGAATTTTTGTCAGTCGACTCCTGGTTATCCGAACATTATCTCCTAAAGTCGATTTAACCTTCTCTTGTTTATTTTCACCTCTAAAAATAGTCATGACAATTATCTCCTGTATTCATTTTGCATCATTTACAAAATGGTTTGCGGTCAGCAGAGTTGCAGGCTAGGCATATTGAGCACGATGCTTATAAAACAGCAGCGCTAAATAAACGTCGTGTTTTCCCTGATTGCACATCATTGTGCTGACTTACACCGAATGTCATGGTCTCACCTGATTCCCGCCTTAAGGCAGCAGTAGCAATGAAGCTGAAAAACAACATTGCATCAACAAGGAAACCAAGAATAAATTGAATATGCATTGATCTTGATAAAAATCCTTTTTTATCTATCCTGGCCAATTCGATTACTGACTTAACTTCACACAGATAAAATTGGTTTTTTATGTTTTTCATGTCAAATATCCTTCTCTAAATAAGTTTATGGAGCAGCAGTGAGTCTGATCCCATTAATTTATTTTTAAGATATTCTTTATCTGCAAAATCTACAGATAGATCTGCATCAGATTCAATAAACATTTTAACACTAACAGTAGTTAATTACCCGACATCTTCCAGGGTTAAAGCAACTCTTTTTTCTAATCCACTTGGGTTTTCAGGCAATTAAATCCTTTTAACTAAAGTAATATTTTTGAATGTAATAGATAATTTTTCAAAATAATTCTTTTTCATTATTGAATGCCAGGTATCTGTTTATATCTAATATCGGTTACAACTAATATTTAGATGTAAATGTTTGTTTCTACTGGAGATTACAGAAACACGGTCTCATTATTAATATGAGCAAGTCGTGACAACTCTATTTTGGGTAAAAGTCCTATTACATCGATCATAAATAATGATTAATGTCTGCTTGAAAAGCGAAATCGAGAAAAATTACGAGTGTCCGCTTTGGGTCAACAGCAAAGGTCACTTAGCTCTTCTCAGGTGACTGCATAATGGCCAACACCAGGCCCAATATAAGAAAACTCTTAACATCCGCTTGTGGAGTTCAGCGACCACTTCGCTTTTTTAACCCAGGTAAGACGGCCTTATCTTCATGTATGGACGTTAACATCAGGTAAGCGGACTTTTTAATATTTCAGTTTAAACTTCTGTTAATTTCTCAGAAGCGGGCCTTAAGTATTTTTACTCTAACCCTAACCCTAAATATTCGATAAGTTTCAAGCACTTCCAAGCCCTTTCTGGCATTAATATTTTATTTTATTAAACAAGAAGAAACTTAAAGAAGACTCGAGAATCTTAGTCTTTCGAACGATCAACCATGAATGACATATTACCAATATCAATAATGCCCCTGGTTAAAAATTTCCAGTCGTGTGTATTTTTGAATTTTAATACACCACATTCTTTGATATCGGTTTTACCACAGCCTACAGGTATGCCTGCTTGCCCATCATTATTAATAATATACCCATCTATATTTCGGACGTTTTTGTTGCCATTTTCTTTAAAGATAATTGAGTTGATTCTAATATTAGCTCTTTCTTTTCCCATATCGATACTCACCTTAGCGGAAGCAATAATATCAGCTACTTTTAAAAGGCCTATTTTAGTTACAGAAAGATTAATATCCGCTTCTTGATTAGGAATTAAATGTACATCGTTAATTAATGTTACATAGATCGGCGTATTATCAGGAATAACAGTTTCATCTGGTTGAAATTCTAGTTCATAATCAGAACATGCAAACATGTTCACAGCGACGAACATTAAAACAATTTTTAAACTTAATTTATTCATAATTTATAACCCCAAACTATTCTCATATCGTGCATAATATTATGCACTATCTACAACGGTGATTTAAAGACATAAAAGGTGCCAGAGAGATATTTTTAATCAGCTCACTTCAAGCAATTCATTGTTTATTCTTTAATCCTTCTGACATATTTTAATTTCTCTGCCCCCCCCCCCCTAATGCCTATCACCAGTCAATGTATTTGTATTTTCTTAAAGACCACTTTGTGGTGAACCTGCTCCCTTCTCACATCAGAGTAAAACAACTTAATGATTTTAAATCCCCCTCAGTAACAAGATTAATTTTATTTATAATCGGCAATAATTATACCCATATTTTTACTCCCGTTTTACTAAGGGGGAGGCTTAACTTGCGCTAAAATAATTAATTATTGACCTGTAATAGAATTAATTTCATTTAAAACGGGTAGCTGCAAGTCAAACTGCTTCGCTAACTGTAAAGCTCTCTGTAAGCGTGCCGGTGCACTTCGACCCATACAGTTATGATTCGGGTCACCTTCAAATGCAATCAGCATCGCTTTAATTAATGGTTCACTTTCCAATGGCTGACCAGTGAGTTTGCTTTGCAGTTGAATTATCTCACCGGCAACGGCTTTTGCCAGTGATGCATGTTTTTCCCAGAGTTCGGCTACAGTACCACCCACTTTAAGGCCGGCAATATTGGTGGTGAGTATGTAAACGTTTTTAACCACCAGCTCAAATAATAATTCATCCGCACTGGCCAGCTCGCGGGCATCGATATCAATTGAAGCAAGTATTTTTACCAGCAATGCAGCCTTGTCACCATACGCCGGAGAGGCAATCAGTACCTTATAATCCTGACCTTTTTTCTTTTCAAACCACACAGAAATAACTGTCGGGTTGAGCTGGTGTTGTGTCCAGTCATGGGGGAGTAATTCATTTTGTAACAGAACCAGACAGTGTTTCCATGTGTCAGGAATGCTGCTCAGTACACTTTGTACATCGGCCTCAGCGACCGCAACCAGTACCAGTTCCGGGTCGGGAATTTGATTTGCAATTTCCTGTACATCCATTTCACGGGTAACCGGTGTTACGGGGAAGCCGCTGCGCAAAAAACCCCGGGCAAATACCCCGGCCATTTCGCCCATGCCAATAATTAAGACGGGTTTCTTTATCATCTTTGTAATCTCTATTCTTATCTTAAGGGTAATTTACTGATAGTATTCGGTGATTATAACAAAACCTGAACTTTTGATATGCAGAAAAATAAAGAGATAGTTATCCATGGCAAGTGACAGTAGGCTGGAAGCTATAAATAACTGGCTAACCTGTGAATTGAAATTTAAAAAATTTACCATTGAGGTGGCATCTGCAGATGCGAGCTTTCGTCGTTATTTCAGATTACTCTGCGATGGCAAAAGCTGGATAATTATGGATGCACCGCCGGAGAAGGAAGACTGTCAGCCATTTATTTATATTGCACGTTTAATTGAATCTACGGGGGTTCAGGCACCACATATATTCAATTTTAACGAAGCGCAGGGGTTTATGCTACTCAGTGATTTGGGTTGCACTGCTTATCTGGATAAACTCAACTATGAATCAGTGGATGGTTTGTACTTTGATGCGATTCAGTCAATTGCAAAAATGCAGACTATAGAAGCGGATATTCCCCCCTACGATAAAAAGCTATTGCAGTTTGAAATGAGTTTGTTTAGCGACTGGTTTATTGGCAGGCACCTTGGTTTAATACTGGATGAAGTACAAACTAAAATCGTCAGCGATACATTTTCATTTTTAACTGAGTCAGCTTTACAGCAGGCATCAGTATTTGTACACCGGGATTATCATTCCCGAAATTTAATGATTAGCGGTGACAATAATCCCGGCGTTATAGATTTTCAGGATGCGGTAAACGGTTCGCCAACCTACGATTTAGTGTCGCTCATTAAAGATTGTTATATCGCCTGGCCAAGAGAAAAACAGTTGCACTGGATTGACCAGTTTTTACAATTATCACCAATAGATACAGACCGGCAGGTGTTTATTAAACAACTGGATTTAATGGGAATGCAACGTCACTTAAAAGCCATTGGTATTTTTGCGCGGTTAAATTACCGTGATGGTAAGTCGGGTTATCTTCAGGATATTCCTCGTACATTGGCTTATGTAATTGATGTCTGTCAGCGTTACGCAGAATTACAAAATTTTGCATCATTACTATCGACACTAAATATAACCGGTGATGTAAAAACTCTGGAACTCATTAAATGAAAGCCATGATTTTAGCCGCAGGGCGTGGTGAGCGAATGCGCCCGTTAACGGATACTACTCCAAAACCTTTACTAATGGCTGGCTCGAAACGTTTAATTGAATATCATTTATATAATCTGGCATCAGCCGGGTTTAAAGAAGTGGTTATAAATGTGGCCTGGCTGGGTCAGCAAATCATAGACACAATTGGTAGCGGTGAGAAATATAATTTAAATATTGTGTATTCCAATGAAGGTGATCAGGCACTGGAAACCGGCGGTGGAATTTACAATGCATTACCACTGCTAGGCAGTGAACCTTTTTTAGTTATTAATGGTGATGTCTGGACCGATTACCCATTTAAAAAATTGTATAATTTTTCTTTAAAAGATAAGGCGCATCTGGTTTTGGTGAATAATCCGCAGCATCATCCCGAGGGAGACTTTTCGATAGCGGAAAACCGTTTGACTGAAGGCGGATTTAAAAAATTTACCTTTAGTGGAATAGGGATTTATAGCACAGATTTTTTTACTGGCCATCAGCAGAAAAAATATCCGCTGGCACCGATGATTAGAGAATATATATCTGAAAACAATATTAGTAGTGAATTGTACACGGGTAAATGGATGGATATTGGGACTGAGCAACGTCTACAAGAATTAAAGCTGTATTTATAACGGTTTATTGAAATTATGTAGCAGGAAAAATTTCAGAATTAAATATATTGATAAATTTACAAACAAAAAGGCAAATTCAAAGGCTTGCCTTTTTGTTCGTGTCGGTAAATTTAAATAATTAAAATGCTTTACCCTGATATTCAGAGCCGCCCCAGAAATATCGTGCAATTATCATATGTAGACTTTCACTGAGGTCGCTACTGTCATAATAGCTGTAATCCAGCTCAAGACGTGCTTCGCGATTCATGCGTATACCATAGCCTATGGTGTAGCTATTGCCTTTGGTTTTGTAATCTATTGATGTGTCACTGTCGTCAAAATCTATTTTAGTGCTGCTTACTTTAAATTTGAACCAGCTGTTGTTTGTTTCTATTGTCCGGTAGGCTATACCGATATGGCTCCCCACTATCGAGGTGTCGACGCTGTTGTCATCAGTTCCTACTTCCAGGCTGCCAAAGGCAATACCCTCCAGTGCCCAGCCATCTTCTTCGAATCCGAAAACAACATCAGCAGTGGGCATAATGTCCACAAATTCAGTTTGTGAAATGCCGAGGCCAAGACCGTAGTAAAAATTAATACCCTGTCGCCCCGCATGACTGTTGGCGGACACCAGTAATACAAAGGTCGTGATGATTAATAATAAGCTTTGTTTAAATTTCATCCATTACTTCCTCAAATAATTCAGTTTATGCGCAGGTTTAATCTTCTAAGATTAGGCAATTAATCCTGATAATAGCACGTTTTAAAAAAAATACCTTATTAAAATCAACACTATACAATGCCATTGTAATATTTTACGCAAGGATGCTGGTGCAAACAACTAATTTAAATTGATAAATTCTTTTATTTCAAAGGCTTATAGCGTTCCGGGTTTTATATTGAGCCTGACTATACTTGTATAGTATGGTGGGTAAAACAGTAGCGATGGGGGGAGTATGGGGCAGGAAATAACCACAGGGCATTTTAACGATGAAGATTTTAATGTTTTTGCCCATCGTTTACAGTTGGAAACAGACAGGCTTGCTGAATGGTTCGAAAATGATAAATTTTCCAGTCATGCACCCGTTGCGGGCTACGAACTTGAGGCCTGGTTAATTGATCAGCAGGCAAACCCCTCTCCCTCTAATGATGTTTTTTTAAAAGCCGCACAAAGTCCCCTTTATACCGCAGAGTTGGCGCAGTTTAATATTGAACTGAATGTTGAGCCGCTAACCATAGAGTCCAATTTTCTTAGCCGCTTTGAAAAAGATTTTCATCAGCACTGGCAGCATTGTAAACGTGTTGCCGAGGGTCTTAACGCTAGAGTGTTAAGTACGGGGATTTTGCAAACATTACAGCATGAGCATCTGTGCTTAAAAAATGTTTCACGGTTATTGCGCTACCAGGTCCTTAATGAGCAGGTTTTATTACAGCGTAAAGGCAGACCATTACGGCTTGACATTATTGGCCATGAGTCGCTTAAGTGCACTCATAATGATGTTATGCTGGAAGCGGCAGCAACCTCATTGCAAATACATATCCAGACACCACTGGCATTAGCCCGGCATTATTATAATGCGTCTATTTTAATATCCGCACCGATGGTAGCTATCAGTGCTAACTCACCTTATATGTTTGGCAGGGATTTATGGTCTGAGAGTAGAATTCCGGTCTTTGAACAAGCGGTAGACATTGGGGGCTATAACGGGGCCTCACAGGGGCCACTGCATCGGGTTAGTTTTGGAAGTGGTTATGCGCGTCACTCCCTGATGGAATGTTTCATTGAAAACCAACAGCATTTCCCGGTGTTAATCCCTATGAATTACAGTAATGATGCTGACAGGATGCAACACCTGAGTTTGCATAATGGCACCATTTGGCGATGGAACCGTCCCTTAATTGGCTTCGATAATGACGCGACTCCACACTTGCGAATTGAGCACCGGGTGATGGCCAGCGCGCCGAGTGTGGTGGATAATATTGCCAATATGGCATTTTATTTTGGCCTGGTACAATACTATGCTACCCATAGTGTACCAGCGGATAAACAGCTGGATTTTTCGCAGGCACGGGATAATTTTTATACTACTGCCCAGCACGGTCTGGAAAATAAAGTGAACTGGCCCGGGTGTGATCGATGCAATATGCGGCATTTAATTTTGCATCAACTGCTTGATAAGGCGCAGGCTGGCTTACAGAGCTTGCATCTGGACACCGCCGATATTGATAAATATCTAACCATCATCCAGTCACGTGCTGAGCGTAATCAAACCGGTAGTCAATGGCAACGTGAGTTCGTTGCTCGCCATGGAAAAGATATGCGTCGATTGCTGGAAACTTATTATCATAACCAGCAAACCGGTGAGCCGGTGCACAGCTGGGATTATGCGAGTTACAGGTAAATTATGAAAGATATGTTGCAGCAATTTGATAAATTGCCGAAAGGTTTTCTAGATGTAAAAGCACATAATCTGCATCAGATTTTAGAAAAGCCAACACTGATACACTTACAGGGCAAGCGGTCTGAGCCATTATTTATTTCGACCTTATTACACGGTAATGAAACCACCGGGTTTTATGCGATTCAAAAATTGCTGCGCAATTACAATGAAAATAACTTGCCGCGATCTATTTCAATCTTTATTGGAAATGTAAAAGCCGCAGAAGCGGGTGTGCGCAGATTAGAGCAGCAGGTTGATTACAACCGGATCTGGCCTGGCACCCATCAACCCTATTTGGCCGAAGCCCATATGGTGAAACAGGTAACAGACATAATGCAGCAGAAAGATGTCTGGGCCAGCATTGATATTCATAATAATACGGGAAAAAACCCGCATTACGCCTGTATTAACAAATTACAGCAAAAGTATATGCAACTGGCAGGATTATTTAGCGATACGCTGGTTTACTTTCATACACCAAAGGGTGTGCAGTCTTCCGCATTTGCCGAGCTTTGTCCCGCGGTAACATTAGAGTGTGGGCTGTCAGGGGAAGAGGCGGGTATAGATCATGTGCTGCAATATTTGCAGACGGTACTGACGCTTGATGATTTTAATCAGCCAGTGGATACCCGTTTGAAGTTATTTCATACCGTTGCCAGGGTGAAAATTCCCGAGGGATATTCGTTTGGCTTTGAAGACGATGCAACAATTAACCTGTTACCAGAAATTGAAAACTATAACTTTTGTGAATTAACCGAGGGCACCGTATTAGCCAGCGTAGAACCTGAAAGTAGCGCTTTTTTGCAGGCATTTGATGATGATGAGCGGGAGGTTGGTCGAGCATTTTTTGAATATAGCGAAGATAAGATTCTATTGAAAAAAGCCGTGATGCCGGCGATGCTAACCATGAATACCCAGGTTATCAGGCAGGATTGTTTGTGTTATTTAATGGAGAGGCTGTCGGTGACTGATTTTGAGACGGGGATTTGAGCAAGTATTTTATCTGCTTAAAATAACTTGATCCCCCCCCAGATACCAGAGGAGATGTCATATCTTTTTATTATCCGCATCAACATGTCTGAAATAAACCTGAACCCTGAAAATGATTCAGTTCTCTGAAGATACTCAAATAAAACTCTTTACTATTAAATACTTAAGCTAAAGAGATATTTAAATATATTATAATATACTATATCTTTTTTGCGGTTTTTATCCTAAAATCACGCTCCTGATAACACCTTGGTTATCACTTTGAAACGCACCAGCTCGCCAGTGGATTTCCTGACTATTTCATGAGAATTCATGGGCCCGATGGGTAGCGTAAATCTACCGCATTCAATCTTAAAGGGGCTCTCAGCTTGTCGTTTGATCAATTGTCACTTCACCCAAATTTACTTAAATCCGTTAATGAACTGGGTTTTACCGAGCCTTCAGATATTCAGAAACAGGCTATACCTCATATTTTAGAGGGTAAGGATGTGATGGCATCCGCCCCTACCGGCACGGGCAAAACCGCAGCATTTGTGTTACCCGCCTTACATAATTTATCGCAGACACAAGCGCCAGAGGGCCACGGCCCGCGGGTATTAGTATTAACACCGACCCGAGAGCTGGCTAAGCAGGTATCAGATAATATTTATAATTTAACTAAATATTTGCGCATGCGATCCACCACAATTGTTGGTGGTATGCCGTATCCCCCACAAATTAAAATGCTACGTCAATCGCTGGATTTTCTGGTGGCAACACCGGGTCGTTTGATAGACCATATGAATTCAGGGCGTGTAGATTTCTCCCGGGTGCAGATGTTGATTTTAGATGAAGCGGACAGAATGCTGGACATGGGCTTTGTAGATGAAGTGACCCGGATTGCAAAACAAACACCGGCAGATCGTCAAACTCTGTTATTTTCTGCAACCCTTGAGGGTCAGGTAGAAAAAGTGGCCCGTGCCCTGTTAAAAGACCCGCAGCGTATACAGGTGGCCGGGGTTAAAGTTAAGCACGATTCAATCACTCAGCACATGTTACAGGCGGATGATTTCAGACATAAACGCAAATTACTCGAGCATGTTTTATCAGATGAGTTTCTTGAGCAGGCAATTATTTTTACCTCTACAAAAAAAGGTGCGGATAGCCTCGCTGAAAAATTAAAAGATGATGGCTATGCCTGTGCAGCACTGCACGGTGACATGCGCCAGAATATGCGCCGCAGAGTAATTGAGCAGATGCAGCGTCGTCGTTTAAAAGTGCTGGTAGCAACCGATGTTGCTGCACGGGGGCTGGATATTAAAACTCTTTCCCACGTGATTAATTTTGATATGCCAATGCAGGCGGAAGATTATGTGCATCGAATTGGTCGTACCGGCCGTGGCGGTTCAACGGGTAATGCCTATTCATTGATCGGGCCTCAGGACTGGCAGTTATTTTACCGAGTGCAAAAATTTCTCGACACTCGCTATGAATTAACAGAAATTCCGGGCCTGGAAGCTAAGTTGAGTAAACCTAAATTTAGCGCGTCCAAACCCAATAGCCGACGACGTAAGCCGAATGTGCGTTATAAGAAAAGCAGTAAAAATATAAATACTAAGAAAAGCAATTACAATAAATCCACTGAAGCGGCATAGGTTGCGGGCTGTCTAAGCTATACCCCACCTGTAATCAACAGGTGGGGTAAAGGCTTTTTATTATTTGTAGTCACACGCAATGCTTGCATGTGACTTTTCGATATTTTATCCATGAAGTATGGCGATTCCGTCAGGATCAATTTTAGTGCAATGCAAAATTTATACTGCACAATTTTCAGGCGACTGAGTACTTTTAGCAAAAAGAAGTATCAATAATTCATAAATTTCAAACACTTACAGATTGGCATGTAGATTGCTATAACTAAAATAAAGTAACTATTAAAACCTTCTTACTGGGTTCTCTGGCTCGTAGAGGTTAGAAGGTAGCCACCGATATAAAATATTTTGATTAAGGCATTTTTGGAAATATGAAAGATGAATATTGCGCTAGTTTATGAAAATTTAAAATATCAGAATGAGACAGTTATGTTGCTGTCAGATGCGGGTTACGAAGTAAGCCTGACGTATTCTATCGACTCTGCATGGTTTGCAGGTATTAAAAATGATTTGCCGGATGTTTTAATTATTGCGGTCTCTGTACCGGAAAAAAAGTTGCAACAACAACTTGAAAATTTCAAGCAACAGGTTTTGTGTCCAGTGATTGTACTGGCAGGTAATGCTGAAATTAATATAACAGAGAAGATGATTCTGGCGGGAGCGGACTCCTGTGTCACCGGTAGTATATCGGCTGCTCGTATGCAAAGTCTCATTGAAATCAGTCGCGCTCGTTTTAAGATGACACATTTAAGAATTCAGGAAATTGAACAGTTGAACAAGAATATAGACCTGTTAGAGCTACGCTTAAGTGACAGAAAGTATATAGAAAAAGCCAAGGGGCTCCTCATGTCATCATATAAAATGGATGAGGATGAGGCATATAATGCATTGCGAAAAATGGCAATGGATACAGGTAACAAACTGGGTGAAGTATCTAGAAACTTAATCTCTATGTCAAAAGTGTTAAGTTAAAAAATAATATTTGAAGTTGATTATTAAAAGTGATTTGAACTGTAAAAAGCTATATGAAATTTCATACCTTAGAAAATTTTCGATATGTATATTCTGGGTAGGGTTAACGTACTTAATATTTTAAAAAGTGTGAATTTAATAAAACCTGATCAAGTTAGTGAGCATTAATGGTGCATAGCTTAAATAAGGTGCTTCGATTAGGCACTATAAAAAAGCAGATAATTAATTAAGTTGTTGAATATATTAAAAAAATAAATTTATGGTATACAGGTTGCATTATCCAACTGTAATGATCAACGGCGATCAAATCAGTTTGTAGTTATTAAATGAGTTTTTAAAAATAGGCTAAAAATAGCTTAAGCGGGCAAAGGCGTCCTCATAACGGTTAACACCGATTATGCAGGACGCTTTTTTTTGTCTAAATTTTGGAGAAATTAATGTTGTATAAATTAAATAAGTTGTCACGTCGCAGTTTTATTAAACAGTTGTCACTGGGTATTAGTGTTGCCTGCACACTAGCGCTTTCATCAGTGTATGCAGGTGATCCTGAAAAAGAAGAGTTAAAGTTTGGGTTTATAAAACTGACAGACATGGCACCACTGGCAATTGCATATGAGAAAGGCTACTTCGAAGATGAAGGGCTTTACGTAACATTAGAAGCGCAGGCTAACTGGAAAGTTTTACTGGACAGGGTTATTGACGGTGAACTTGACGGGGCTCATATGCTGGCTGGACAACCATTAGGTGCGACCATCGGTTATGGTACGAAAGCAAATATCATTACAGCTTTTAGTATGGACCTTAATGGTAACGCGATTACTGTTTCCAATGATATCTGGAAACAGATGAAACCCAATATTCCACATAAAGGGGGCAAGCCAGTTCATCCGATAAAAGCCAGCGCATTAAAACCGGTAGTTGAAAAATATCAGGATAAAGGTAAGCCTTTTAACATGGGTATGGTTTTTCCCGTGTCGACACATAATTACGAGCTACGTTACTGGCTTGCAGCGGGTGGTATTAATCCAGGATTCTATGCGCCACTGAAAGGGGATGTATCAGGACAGATTAATGCGGATGTGATGCTGTCGGTGACACCACCGCCACAAATGCCCAGCACAATGGAAGCAGGAACAATATATGGTTATTGCGTAGGTGAGCCGTGGAATCAACAGGCCGTATTTAAAGGTATTGGGGTTCCCGTCGTAACGGATTATGAAATCTGGAAAAATAATCCTGAAAAAGTTTTTGGTGTTAGTGAAAAGTGGGCAGATAAATACCCTAATACACACATTGCGGTTGTTAAATCATTAATTCGAGCAGCGATCTGGCTAGATGAGGAAAATAATAAAAACAGGCCAGAGGCGGTTAAAATTCTTTCACAAAGTAATTATGTAGGTGCTGATTACGATGTAATAGCAAACAGTATGACCGGTACATTTGAGTATGAAAAAGGCGATAAACGTGATGTCCCAGACTTTAATGTTTTCTTCCGATATAACGCAACCTATCCGTATTATTCTGATGCAATCTGGTATCTGACACAAATGCGTCGTTGGGGACAAATTGCTAAACAAAAACCGGATAGTTGGTATATGGATATAGCAAAAAAAGTTTACCGTCCTGATATTTATGAAAAAGCAGCAAGGGAATTAATAGCAGAAGGTAAAGTAAAGCCTGCACAATTCCCGGATTTTTCGAAAGAAGATGGATTTAAACCACCACAAACGCATTTTATTGATGATGTGGTATACAACGGTAAAAAACCGAACGATTATTTAAATAAATTTAAAATAGGACTGAAAGGTAAAGAGGTCATTAAATAAGTTATTACTTTCTCTGGAAATTTATCGGTAAATATAACGTAATTTTCCTATAAATTTTCAGGGAAGGTAAGTATTGAGGATAAAACAATGTTGTTTAAATCATTCATTAAAAATTCATTTTTAAAAACACAAAGAGTAACTCCAATGGCATTAGAGCTAGCAATAAATATCCCCAAGAATTTTGCGGGAAAATACCTGGCTACAATGCTAATTCCTATAGCCGCTTTAGTAATGTTTATGGGTATCTGGAGCGGCGTGGCCTCACAGATTGAAACATCTCTTGGTCAGCTACCCGGTCCGGTAAAAGTATGGGAACAAACGATTAGTTTATATAATGATCATGTCGCAGAACGAGAAAAAGAAATTAAGTTTTACGAACGCCAGGAAAAACGTAATGCACTGAAATTAGAAAAAAATCCTGATGCGAAGGTTAAAATAAGATCATATACAGGGCAAGTGACATTTATTGATCAAATGTTTACCAGTTTATATACGGTTATAAGTGGGTTTCTGGTTGCCAGTCTAATAGCAATACCCATTGGCATTATTAGTGGATTGAGTAATACAGTGCATCGCGCTTTAAATCCGTTAATCCAGATATTTAAACCCGTTTCGCCATTAGCCTGGTTGCCGATTGTAACTATTATTGTGAGCGCAGTGTATGTGAGTGCTGATCCGATGTTTTCAAAATCATTTTTAGTATCGGCAATTACTGTTACGTTATGCTGCATGTGGCCTACTATTATTAACACTTCTATTGGTGTTTCAAGTATTGATGAAGACCTGCTTAACGTTAGTCGAGTTTTACGATTAGGGTGGTTCACAAAAGTTTATAAAATTGTATTGCCTTCATCAATTCCTATGATATTTGCAGGTTTACGCTTATCGCTGGGTATAGGCTGGATGGTGCTGATAGCAGCAGAAATGCTGGCACAGAATCCCGGTTTGGGAAAATTTGTCTGGGATGAATTTCAAAATGGTAGCTCAAATTCACTGGCTCGTATTATGGTTGCTGTGTTTGTTATAGGTTTGATCGGCTTTATGCTCGATAGAGTCATGTTGTTTGCACAGCGTAAAGTCTCCTGGGATAGAAACGCGATAATACGTTAATTTAAGAGGAAATTATTATGTCGAATTCATTTTTACAGCTTAGTCAGGTCTGCATTGACTTTCCAACAGATAAAGGTCCATTTAGAGCGCTGGATAATGTAAATCTAAATATAGAAGAGAAAGAATTTATTTCATTAATTGGTCATTCCGGTTGTGGTAAATCAACCGTATTAAATATTGTTGCAGGTATGTACCGGGCAACTACCGGAGGAGTTTTACTGGAAAATAAAGAAGTTAATGAGCCAGGACCAGACCGAGCAGTCGTTTTTCAAAATCATTCTTTACTGCCCTGGTTGACGTCCTATCAGAATGTTGAGTTAGCGGTGCAGCAGGTTTTTAAACAAACCATGAGCAGAGTTGAAATGAAAGAATGGATTATGCATAACCTTGAACTTGTGCATATGACTCACGCAAAAGACAAATTACCTTCGGAAATTTCCGGTGGTATGAAGCAGCGTGTGGGGATTGCGCGCGCACTGGCAATGCAGCCAAAAGTTTTATTAATGGATGAACCTTTTGGTGCTCTTGATGCATTAACACGCGCTCACTTACAGGATTCATTAATGGAAATTCATGCAAATTTAGGTAATACGGTGATAATGATAACTCATGATGTTGATGAGGCAGTGCTTCTTTCTGACAGGATAGTTATGATGACAAATGGACCTTCGGCTACGGTTGGAGAGATTCTGGATATTGATCTTGAGCGACCACGTAATCGGCTTGAGTTAGCAGATGATGAAAAGTTTACCCATTATCGCGCCGAAGTTTTACGTTTTTTATATGAGCGCCAGAAAAAACAGGCGGCATGAAAATTGAAAAGCTATAAAGCATAAATATTTAAGCGTGAAAATTGATAGAAAAACATGAAAAGTGTTTGTACTAAAGTATTATTGACGTGATAATCACAACCTGAATATAGGCGCATATACTGGCCTTAAAAAATAATATAAAACATTTCTACATAATGATACTCAGGTAAGTGATATGACATCAGTTTTTACAGACGCACGTAATCGCTTGCAGGATTTGGGGCGCTCGTCCGGTGTTTCTGCACGGATCATTGAAAGCTTATCGCGCCCAAAAGCAACACTGTGTGTGTCTTTGCCGGTATTGATGGATGATGGATCAACTCAGTACTTCGAAGCCTATCGCTGCCAGTACAGTTCACTCCTTGGGCCCTGTAAAGGAGGGATTAGATTTCATTCTAATGTAACTCAAAATGAAGTGCAGGCATTGGCTCTGTGGATGACCATAAAATGTGCAGTAGTAGACCTGCCCTATGGTGGCGCAAAAGGTGGGGTGAGTGTCGATCCGAAAAATCTATCGAGAATGGAATTAGAAAGATTATCCCGTGCCTATATGCGAGCAATGGCAGGTTTTATTGGGCCAGATAAAGATATTCCGGCACCGGATGTTTATACCAATGCCAGAATTATGGGCTGGATGCGTGATGAATTTGAAGTGATTACCCGCGAAAAAAAGCCTGCGGTAATAACCGGAAAGCCGGTGAATATGGGAGGGAGTTTAGGACGTGAAGAAGCCACCGGAAGAGGCGCGTTTTTAGTGACTGAATTTTTACGCAGTAAAGTGGGACGTGCACCTGCAGATATCCGAGTTGCAATTCAGGGCTTCGGTAATGCGGGTTATAGCATTGCAAAGCTTTTATTTGATGAGGGTTATAAAATCATTGCAATTAGTGATTCTAAAGGCGCAATTTGTGATGAAGCGGGACTTGATGTCGACGCTGTAAAACAGTTTAAAGATGTTCACAGAACATTTGATTCAGATTATTGTAAAAGTTCTATCTGTGAATCTGATTCCTATAAGAGCATTAGTCATGAAGAGTTGCTCGCGCTTGATGTGGATTTATTGGTTCCTGCAGCCTTAGAAAATGCAATTACTATAAACAATGTCAACGAAATAAAAGCAAAGTGGATAACAGAGGTTGCCAATGGACCAATATCCGCTGCAGCAGATGAAATTCTATTCAAAAAAGGCACGGTAATTATACCGGATGTATTGGCTAATTCCGGTGGTGTTATCGTCAGTTATTTTGAGTGGGTGCAAAATAAAGCAGGCTACCCCTGGTCACTTGAAAAAGTACGTACACGATTACATGATAAATTGAAAACAAGCTTTGATGAAATGTGGCTGTATCAACACCAGAGTGAAAACACCAGTTTAAGATCTGCGGCCTACGCCAAAGCATTTAAAAAATATGAACAGGTTATAAATATGCGGGGTACGAAAGAGTATTTTTCAAATGTAGAAAATTAAATACAGAGTACGACTTTTAAAATTACAATTATTTAGGCGGCGAGCACTCATAGGTTTTCACTATTTTTTCTCGTTCATCTATACTTTCAATTTTGACATCGAAGCCCCAGAGTCGGGCAACATGTTTAATGACTTCGTAAGCCGATTTATCGAGTGGACGACGTAAAAACTGTGTATGACGCAGTGTGAGCGATCGATCGCCTTTTATGTCAACATCATACACCTGAATGTTGGGTTCATTACTACCCAGGTTATATTGCTCGGATAAAGTGCTACGCACCTGCTGATAACCCCGATTGTTATGAATGGCACTCACCTCAATCTGACGGCTTCTATCATCATCATTAAGTGCAAATAATTTAAAGTCCCGCATTAATTTCGGAGATAAATATTGCCCGATAAAACTTTCATCCTTGTAATTTTTCATAGCAAAATGTAATGTTTCGTTCCAGTCAGTACCTGCAATATCTGGAAACCATTCTCGATCTTCGTCAGTTGGATATTCACAAATTCTACGAATATCCGTCATCATATTGAAACCGAGTGCGTAAGGGTTTATGCCCGAATAATATGGGCTATCAAAACCGGGTTGGGCAACCACATTGGTATGTGATTGTAAAAATTCCAACATAAACCCATCGGTGCATAAACCTTCATCATAAAGCTGATTTAAAATAGTGTAATGCCAGAAAGTAGCCCAGCCTTCATTCATGACCTGAGTTTGCCTTTGTGGGTAAAAATACTGGGATATTTTTCTGACGATACGTACAATTTCTCTTTGCCATGGCTCCAGTAGAGGAGCGTTTTTTTCAATAAAATAAAGAATGTTTTCCTGTGGCTCTGAAGGGTAGCGTAGAGGTGAATCGTTTGATTCGTTTTGTCCCTTATCAGGAATAGTTCGCCATAATTCATTTACCTGTGACTGTAAATAATCTTCTCTTTCTTGCTGTCTACTTTGCTCTTCCTGTAGTGAAAGTTTTGGCGGGCGCTTATAGCGGTCAACACCAAAGTTTTTCAGAGCGTGGCAAGAATCAAGAATGTTTTCGACAGCTTCTTCGCCGTAACGTGTTTCACATTCAGCTACATAATTTTTGGCGAAGAGTAAATAATCAATGATAGAGTCCGCACTGGTCCAGGTGGTGAAAAGGTAATTGTTTTTGAAAAAAGAATTGTGACCGTAAGCAGCATGTGCAATTACCAGAGCCTGCATGGGCATCGAGTTTTCTTCCATTAAGTAAGCTATGCAGGGGTTGGAATTGATAACAATTTCATAAGCCAATCCCATTTGTCCACGTTTGTAATTTTTTTCAGTATTGACAAATTCTTTTCCGAAAGTCCAGTGGCTGTAGCCTACAGGCATGCCCACAGATGAATAGGCATCCATCATTTGTTCCGCAGTTATAATTTCCAGTTGAATCGGGTAAGTGCTTAATCCGAAGTTACCTGCGATGCGTTCAATTTCTGAATGGTATTTTTCAATCAGCTCAAATGTCCACTCTGAAGTTTGTGAAACAGGCTGGTTTTTTTTAGCTGTATCTGTCATTTCAAGCTTCACGTTTTTCAAAAAGTTTTCTAAATACGGGATATATATCAGCAGTTTTTTCAATTTTTTTCATGGCAAAATTATCCCAGCCGGATTGTATTCCAGTGTATTCATCCCAGAGGTTTTGATGTTGGTCAGGAGTGATTTCAATATATGAGAAGTACTGAACAAAGGGCATAATATTGTTGTTGAGTAAATCAATGCAAATTTTAGAGTCGTTATGCCAGTTGTCACCATCGGATGCCTGGGCAGCATAAATATTCCAGTCATTTGTCGGATAGCGATCCTGAATAATAGATGCCATAAGTTTTAATGCACTGGAAACAACTGTGCCTCCAGTTTCCCGGGAATAGAAAAAGGTCTCCTCGTCGACTTCCGATGCAACGGTGTGGTGAGAAATAAATACGATCTGAATTTTTTCATAGGTGCGAGTTAAAAATAAATACAGCAGCATGAAAAAACGCTTGGCGATATCTTTTTCTTCACGTCCCATCGATCCCGATACATCCATAATGCAAAACATAACCGCCTGTGTTGTGGGTACCGGCTCGTCAATACGATTATCGTAACGTAAATCAAACGTATCAATAAAAGGGATTTTTTTAATTCTGTTTTTTAAATAGACAATACGTTCACGTAAATCAATAATTATCCGATCAGTTTCATTGTGATGTTTTAATAACTCTATTAACTCTTTTTCAATTTTATGAAGTTCTTTTTTATAAGGCCCACGCAATGCCATGCGACGACCCATTGCACCGGTTAAAGATCGCACTACATTAATGTTTGATGGGATACCTTCTGAGGTGTGACCGGCACGAACTTTTCGAGTTTCAGTAATGCTGGAGAGTTTCGTCTTAACTAAATTGGGTAACTCCAGGTCTTCAAAGAAAAATTGCAAAAATTCTTCACGTGATAGTTCAAACACAAAGTCATCTTCGCCTTCACCTGTGTCGGATGCTTCGCCGCCTTCACCCTGTCCGGAGCCTCCCTCGGGTCTCGGAATTAAATCGCCCTGTTTAAACTCTTTATTACCCGGGTGAACCATATCTCGATGTCCACCCTGGCCATGATGAAAAAAGGGTTCAGAAGTATCTTTTTTAGGGATTGATATTTTTTCGCCTTTGTCCAGATCGGTTACGCTGCGCTCAGATATGATATTTTCAACTGATTTTTTAATTTGCTTGCGAAAGCGGCGTAGAAATTTTTGCCGATTTACAGCACTTTTGTTTTTTCCATTGAGACGTCTGTCGACAATTTGTGCCATTGCATGTAAACCTATGACGACTTACGAACCCGTAGATACCATTCGCTAAGTAGGCGAACCTGTTTCTCGGTGTAGCCTTTGTCTACCATGCGGGAAACAAAATCCTCATGTTTTTTCTGGTCGTCCTGCGAGGCTTTACTGTTAAACGAAATTACCGGCAACAGGTCTTCGGTGTTAGAAAACATTTTTTTCTCAATAACTGTGCGAAGTTTTTCATAACTTGTCCATGCAGGGTTTTTTCCTTCATTGTTAGCGCGAGCACGTAATACAAAGTTAACAATTTCATTACGAAAATCTTTCGGATTGCTAATGCCTGCGGGTTTTTCAATTTTTTCTAGTTCATCATTGAGTGAACCTCGATCAAACATTTCGCCAGTTTCCGGATCACGAAATTCTGAATCCTGAATCCAGTAATCTGCATAAGTAACATAGCGATCAAAAATATTCTGACCGTATTCTGAATAGGATTGTAAATACGCAGTTTGAATTTCCTTGCCAATAAATTCAATATACTTTTGTGTTAAATAGCCTTTTAGATGAGACAGGTATTTTTCTTCCAGTTCTTTTGGGAATTGCTCCCGCTCAATTTGCTGTTCGAGAACATATAAAAGGTGTACCGGGTTTGCAGCAATTTCGGTGTTATCAAAATTAAATACCCGGGAGATGATTTTAAATGCAAAACGGGTTGATAAACCATCCATTCCTTCATCAACTCCAGCGTAGTCACGGTACTCCTGATAGGACTTAGCATGAGGGTCAGTGTCTTTTAAATTCTCACCATCATATACTCGCATTTTTGAAAATAAATTAGAATTTTCTGGTTCTTTTAAGCGGGATAAAATTGCAAACTGAGACATCATTTCCAGAGTGCCTGGTGCGCAGGGTGCATTATATAGTGAACTGTTTTCTAGTAACTTGTTATAAATCTTTAATTCTTCAGAAACGCGCAAGCAATAGGGGACTTTTACGATATTGATACGATCTAAAAATGCTTCATTATTTTTATTATTTCTAAATGCCTGCCATTCAGATTCATTTGAATGCGCGAGTATAATGCCATCAAATGGAATGGCCGCAAGACCTTCGGTACCTTTGTAGTTGCCTTCCTGAGTTGCAGTCAATAAAGGATGCAGTACCTTAATTGGGGCCTTAAACATTTCTACAAATTCCATTAAACCCTGATTTGCGCGACATAAGCCACCAGAGTAACTGTAGGCATCTGGGTCATTCTGTGAATATTCTTCAAGCATGCGAATATCTACTTTTCCCACTAATGACGAAATGTCCTGGTTGTTTTCATCTCCTGGCTCGGTTTTAGTTATGGCGATCTGGCGAAGAATAGAAGGGTGTACTTTAATGACTTTAAACTGACTGATATCACCGTTAAATTCATGCAGGCGCTTGGTTGCCCATGGTGACATAATACTGTGTACATAACGCTTGGGAATGCCGTAGTCTGATTCGAGTATATCGCCATCTTCATCTATATCAAATAATGACAGGGGGGACTCAAAAACTGGTGAGTCTTTAATGGCATAAAAAGGAATCTTTTCCATTAAAAATTTTAATCGCTCCGCCAGTGAAGATTTACCGCCACCTACCGGGCCGAGCAAATATAGAACCTGTTTCTTTTCTTCAAGTCCCTGTGCTGCATGGCGAAAAAACGAAACGATTTGTTCAATAACTTCTTCCATGCCGTAAAATTCACGAAAAGCCGGATAAATCTTAATGACTTTATTTTGGAATAGACGACTCAGTTTGGGGTCGTTATGGGTATCTATGAGTTCCGGTTCACCAATGGCCTTTAGCATGCGCTCTGCTGGGCTGGCATAAGTGAGAGGGTCGTTTTTACAAAGGTCCAGATACTGCTGTAGTGATAACTCTTCTTCTTTTGAGTCCTCAAAACGTTGTGTGTAGTGATCAAAAATACTCATATCCATTGTCCCCGCTGTGCAACTACCAAAAGTGGTATGAAAAATATTGACACAAATAACTGACTTGCCTGGGTAAAATTATAGACCAGATTGAATCAGTTTATTGTTATAAAGTAGAGACTTTTTGTGTCTGGGTACTCCTGATTAAATTAGTTGATATTCGGTGTAGAGATACTGACGGACAGGGTATCAATTTTAAGAATCTGTATTTATTTACAGGCTTTATATGACGTAATATTACCCGGGCAATAAACAGGCCATATATAAGAATTTTAATTGTTTATTATTTAGGCTGCCTGCAGATCTAAACGTATGTGGGTATATTGAAATAATAATTGAATAAATTATTGTGAGCTTAATATCTTCGATACTATAATGCGGGAGATTTAAATGATATTAGGCGTTTTCTTTGTTAAATAAAAATACTATCGCAGCTATTGATTTGGGTTCTAATAGCTTTCATATGGTTGTCGCGGAGGAAAATCAGGGGCAGCTGGTTATCCTGGATCGTATTCGTGAAATGGTACGCCTGGCAGAGGGACTAGGCGATAACGGTGAGCTTGATGAACAGGTCGAGCAACGGGCGCTGGATTGTTTGGCGCGTTTTGGGCAGCGCATTCGCAAGCTGGGTTCACATTGTGTTAGCACTGTTGGAACTAATACCCTGCGACGTGTTAAAAATGCAGATGAATTTATCTTTCAGGCTGAGCAGGCACTGGGATTCCCAATTGAAATTATATCCGGCTTTGAAGAAGCCCGTCTGGTTTATCAGGGGGTAGCGCATACACTTGAGCAGGACCATCAATCTAAACTTATAGTCGATATTGGTGGAGGCAGTACGGAGTTAATTATTGGCGAGGGTTATACGCCGCAGCTATTAAAAAGTCTGGAAATGGGCTGTGTTATGCTAATGCAGAAATTTTTTGCTGATGGCAAGATAAAAGACAAGCGCATCCAGTCTGCCAGAATTTTTATTTTGCAGCGTATGAAAGACATCCATTATACGTATAATAAGTTGGGCTGGGATTCAGCCATTGGTTCTTCCGGTTCGATAAAATCTATCGCCAGTGTTATCCGTGAAATGAAGCTACAGGAAAATGATGGTATTAACCGTAAGTCATTAACCAAATTAATTGCATTATGTAGCGAATTTAAAAAAGTTAAAAAGCTTGAGTTTCCTGGCCTCAGTGAAAAGCGCAGGCCGGTTTTTCTGGGTGGATTAATTGTGTTAGCGGGTGTGTTTGAAGCCTTACGAATCGATCATATGCATGTCTCTGAGGGGGCGCTACGTGAAGGCCTGTTATATGACATGGTTGGCCGGCGACAGAATAATGATATTCGAAATAAAAGTGTCAGTTCGCTGGCCAGCCGTTTTCATGCGGATCAACAACATGCACATCGTATTGAACAAACCGCATTTGATTTTTTTCAACAATTAAAGGATGAGTGGTTTGATGATGTTCAAAATGCCTCGAATCTTTTGCGCTGGGCCTGTGAGCTGCATGAAATAGGCAGAAATATTGCTCATTCGTCTTATCAAAAGCATGGTGCTTATGTGGTTGAAAATGCGGACCTTGCTGGTTTTTCGCGTCAGGAACAGCAGCGTGTCTCAGCCATTGTTCAGTCACACCGGGGAAAAATAAATAAAGATGTTTTTAAGGAAGGCCATAAAGAGCAGCAACAAAATTTAATTCACCTTTCGATTGTTTTACGTCTGTCGGTAATTTTTCATCGCAGTCGAGTTGAAAGTACATTACCGGCAATCGGTCTTTCTGTTGCTGGTAAAGAGTTAACATTGAAATTGCCGGACAGATGGCTGAATGAGCATCCTTTAACAATTAATGATCTTGAGCAGGAGGCAGAGTATCTGTTGGTGCTTGGTTTAATATTAAAGACAGAAAGAATGGTTTAGATTGCTGGTGTGAGTTTTACTCACACCAGCCAATAATATATCTTAACTGCTTTCAGCCAGATCCGCTAAAAATTTTTCCTGTGAAATAAAAGCCTCTTTGCCATCTTCCGGCGAAGCCTGAGTGTAGATACCCTCTGAATCCATTATCCAGGCCTGGGTATTGTCCATCAAATAATACTCCAGTTCAGTGATAATGCGGTCCTGCAATGCCTTATTTTCAATGGGTGTGGCTATTTCAACCCGATGGTATAAATTTCGTTCCATCCAGTCTGCACTGGAAATGTACACTTCCGGTTTTTCATCATTCTTAAAATATACTACTCGATCGTGTTCCAGAAAGCGTCCAACAATCGAAGTAACCCTGATGTTTTCTGATACACCGGGCATACCCGGTCGCAGGCTGCACATGCCGCGAATAATTAAATCTATTTTTACACCATCAGAGGATGCCTGATATAAAGCGCTGATCATTTCCGCATCCACCAGCGAGTTGAGTTTGATTATAATGCGACCTTCTTTTCCCTGCGCAGCATGCTGTCTCTCGCGCTCTATTTTGGCTTCCATCGTGTCCTGCAGTGTGAAAGGTGACTGTAATAATTTATTTAAATTTTTGGTTTGTCCCATGCTGGTTAGCTGGTGAAAAACCCGGTTGGCATCTTCGCAGATTTTTTTATTAGAGGTAAAAAAACCATAATCGGTATATAGACGTGCAGTTCGTGAATGATAATTTCCCGTACCTAAATGTGCATACTGTCGCAGGTGTTGCGCTTCGCGGCGAATGATAAGTAGCATTTTTGCATGGGTTTTGTAACCTACTACGCCATATACAACGTGCGCGCCAGCTTCCTGTAATTTTGCGGCCAGTGAAATATTTGCCTCTTCATCAAAGCGGGCACGTAATTCAACAATAACGGTCACTTCTTTTCCCAGACGGGCTGCTTTTACCAGTGCATTCACCACGGCTGAGCTCGGTCCGGTGCGGTAAAGGGTTTGCTTAATGGCTAACACTTTTGGATCGTTTGCAGCCTGGCGAATAAAGTCGACTACCGGTGCAAAAGATTCATAGGGGTGGTGTAACAGTACATCCTGTTTTCGAATAGCTTCAAAAATATCTGATTTAAGTGTGATTTTTGCAGGTACCGCGGGAACAAATGGTTTGTATTTTAATTCTGGACGATTGATTAAATCATAAACCTCATTTAAACGGTTTACATTAACCGGGCCATCAACCTGATATAAATCCTGTTCAGATAATTCAAATTTATCGAGTAAATAATTACAGATTTCCTCCGGGCAATCGTGTGCCGCTTCCAGCCGTACTGCATCTCCGTAACGGCGAGAACCGAGCTCGCCTTCAACAGCGCGCAGTAAATCATCTATTTCCTCTTCGTCTACATATAAATCACTGTTGCGGGTAACGCGAAACTGGTAGCAACCTTTTACATTCATGCCAGGAAAAAGTGAACCTACATAGGCGTGAACTACCGATGATAAAAATACGAAATCATCCGGTCCGCAATCGCATTCTTCAAAGGGTAGTTGAATAATGCGCGGCAGGGCCCGGGGAATTTGTACAATGGCCAGGCCACTGTTGCGTCCGAAAGCATCTTTACCTTTTAGGGAAACAATGAAGTGCAGACTTTTATTTAAGATGCGTGGAAACGGGTGTGCAGGATCGAGTGCCAATGGGCTGATAATCGGTTGTAGCTCATTATCAAAATAATTTTTTAACCAGCTGTCCATGCAGCTGTTCCATTCGTTGCGGCGCACAAATCGAATGTTTTCGACGGCTAGATGCTCATCTAAAATTAAATTGAGTAACTGATATTGTTCATCAACCAGCTTGTGAGCACGTTCGCTAATGAGTTTTAAAATTTGCTTTGGAGAAGTGTTATCCGGCTCATTATGTAATGCACCGAGTTCAACTTTTTGCTGCAGGCCGGAGACACGAATCTCAAAAAATTCATCCATATTTGTGCTGAAAATACACAGAAAACGTAAACGTTCAAGCAGGGGAATGTTCTCGTTGCGTGCTTGTTGTAACACGCGCCAGTTAAATTCAAGCAGGCTCATTTGCCGGTTGAGGTAAAACTCCGGCTTTTTAAAATCGATGAGGGGAGCTTTATCAGGGTTTACTTTTTCAGGGCTGAGCTTTTCTGCTGCCGCTTTCTTCGTTACTTTGTTTTTAGGTTCTACGTTTGTCATTATCTCTAAATTTTTTAGATTTTATTACATTATCTATGGATATTAGACCAAAAAAGTAAGTTTAGCCATGTTTATAAATTAAGTTTGCTAACAGTATCATGTATTTAGCGTTAATACCTTACAGGTTTGTTAAGATAAGGCAAAGACGTTTTCTATGGTGTATCCTCATACATTCATAATAATAATTAGCACAATGGAGTCACGATATGACCTTTGATTTTTGGGCCAATATCATTGAAGGCCAGGCAGAGCTATCTCTGCTGATATGGGCATGTATATTAATGGTTGTGATGTATATTGCCCGCCAGCCGGCACATCAGGTGATTCTCTTAATGGCCCGTAGCATACGTAATGTGCTGCGTTTAATGGCCCGTTCGGTGATGCTGGCGGAGAAGCAACTGCGCTCACGCAACCGAGAGGTGTTGATGGCTCAGGGGCAGGAGCATGCGGAGCGCTTTATTGAGCGGGAATTTCAGCGGGTCGAAACCCTGGTGAACCGTGATTTAAGTGGCTACCCGTCATTACAGCGTGACTTAAAAGAGCAAATTACTCGCATTGATGAAGACTATGTTCAATCTAGCGAAGTTCCACCAAAACCACCGGAGTGGCTTAAGGCCATAGAATCTGTGGCTGATATTCCAGACAATGGCTCCCCCGTGGTTGCAAAAATATTAAATGATATTCACAACACCCTGAAAAAAGCCCTGGAGACCGATTTACAGGAATATCGCAGAGCGAACCGTGATCGACACAGCCTGTTGAAAAAAATGATGCCTTACTGGCGCTCGTTAACTAATAGCCTGAATTCTGTTGAGCGCAAAATCACCGGTCTTGAACAACGCTCACTGATTATTGATGGCCAGATGCAGGGCTATGAAGACATTCGAAATCAGACCGATTATGCGGAACGCATGCTCTCATCATCATCATTAACGCAGTTTTTTATATCGGGTCTGGCACTGTTTCTGGCGATTGTGGGTATGTATGTTAACTTTCAGCTGGTAGCACTACCGATGGAAGAAATGGTGGGCGCGGCGAGTTATTTAGGTTCAAGTTCGATTCGGGCATCCGATGTATCCGCACTGTTTATTATAAGCATTGAAGTTATTCTGGGTTTGTTTTTAATGGAGTCGGTCGGGATTACCCGGCTATTTCCGGTGATTCATTTACTCGAAGATCACAAGCGTCGGATGATTTTCTGGATCATGCTGAGCTTTCTGTTTATTTTTGCTGGCATAGAGGCTTCACTTGCCTATATGCGTGACATGCTGGCTTCTGATCGTGAAGCACTTTCTCAGCTGCTCACCGGTGTTGAAGTCGCCGAGCCACCCCTGCGCTGGATACCCTCATTAGGACAAATGATTATGGGCTTTATTCTGCCCTTTGTGCTGACCTTTGTGGCAATTCCACTGGAGTCTTTCATTCACTCATTTAGAACAGTGAGTGGATTATTTATTGTCTGGTTGCTGCACATGTTAGTGGTGTTTATTCGCTTTATTGCAAATTTTATATATGGCATTGGTCGAATACTCATGAGTCTTTACGATTTGATTATTTTTATTCCGCTTAAAATTGAAGCGATTTTTAAAAAAACAAATAAAGAAAAGGCCGAAAAGAAAGAAAATAAAATCAGCGGTGTATTAACACATCAGTTTGAAAAGGGTGAAGATTAATGAAAACGTTTGCTGCAAAAAGGAAAAACTTCACACTGGGGCTTTTACTTTTTACTGGGTTACTGCTTAGTATTCTGGCACTAAGTGGCTGCTCTAAGCCTAGAGAGAAAAAAGCCGTGTATGTACTGGTTGATACCTCTGGTACCTATAGTAAACAGTTTGATAAGGTGCAAACTGTTTTACGCTATTTGTTAGGCTCGTTGCAGCCCGGTGAATCGCTTGCGCTGGCACGTATAGACAGTGGAAGCTTTAACGAAAAAGATATTATTGCACGCATGACGTTTGATTTGCGCCCCTCCATGGCAAATTCCCAGAAGCGTGCTTTTTTAGAGTCGGTAGAAAAATTTGGGCAAAATATTCAGTCGAGCCAATATACGGATATTACCGGCGGTATTTTACAGGCACTAGAATATTTAAATGAAACCCGCGCAACACAAAAACATATTTTAATTTTCTCAGATTTAAAAGAAGAAATTAAAAAAGGTCAGGTGCGCAATTTCCCCATTAGCTTCAATGGTACTCATGTGGTTGCGGTTAATGTAACCAAACTTGGTAGCGATAATGCCGACCCTAGAGAATATCAGAAGCGCCTCGAGGACTGGAGTCAACGAGTCGAGCAAGGTGGTGGTGACTGGAAAATGATTAATGATTTAAATAATTTGAGCAATATTATCGAGTAAGCCTGTCCCAGAAATACAAAAGAGCTCCCTTGAAATGACTAATAATGCTCTATTCTTTGACAACGCTGTAAGCTGCATTTACAGATATAAATATTGCTTACCTTTGCAGTAAATCAGCTAAAAAAGTCCGCTAAATCCCTGAACGACCGTAATGCTTAAGTTTCAAGTGAAGCTTAAATCTGTCATCTGCGTTATATACATCAGGTTTGAGTCATCGTGCCACTTAACTCTGTGAATGGCATGAATAAAAGCTGAATAATCACAGCCTTTCAGTAAGCGCCCACGAAGATCACATTGGGGACTATAGAAGACTTGATGGAAGGTGCTTAAAATTTAAATACATTTTTCTTAACCCCATTTGTAAAACCCGTACGTTTATAACAATAAACAACATAGGAGTTTTACAATGAACCATTCAATTACCCCCGTTAGCCTGATATTAATCTGTGCGGGCAGCATTTTTTTATATGCCTGTGGTTCGGTTGATACCACTGAATCCGACATCAGTCAAAATTCACCACAACAGTCATTGCAGAAACAGTTGGGGCATCAGCAACAAACAGAACAAAAACTCAGTCGTGATGCACTTGCACCTGTGAAGGCTCGTGCAAAATATGTGATGGCAGAAAGTGTGTCTGTGGGAGGGTTGGCGATGATGCCATCGACAAATGTTGATTGGCAAGTGGTAGACGAAGACCGGGAAAATTATCAACATTTTAATGACAGTGAAATTTTTAAAACGCGTGAAAATGCGGTTTCGACTTTTAGTGTTGATGTGGATACCGGTGCATATTCCAATGTCAGGCGATTTTTAAATCAGGGACAGTTACCTCGAAAAGATGCAGTACGAGCTGAAGAGCTGATTAATTATTTTAGTTACAACTATAAATACCCCGATAATAAAAATAAGCCTTTTACTATTAATACTGAAATTGCACCCACACCCTGGAATAAAAATAGTTATCTATTGCATATTGGTTTACAGGCTTATAAGTCGCATGCCAATGAACAACGTCCATCAGCTAATCTGGTTTTTTTAGTGGATGTTTCCGGCTCAATGCATAGCCGTGAAAAATTGCAGTTACTAAAATCAGGCTTGAAATTATTGGTAAATAATTTAGGTGAAAATGATACTATTTCAATTGTGACGTATGCAGGTTCTACCGGTGTGGTTTTAAAGCCCACAAAAGGAAATAATACCGCTGAAATTTTTATGGCACTGGACAGATTAAGCGCTGGAGGTTCAACAAATGGAGCCAGTGGAATTGAGCTGGCATATCAAATGGCACAGCAGTCATTTATAAAAAATGGTGTTAATAGAATTGTACTGGCGACTGACGGCGACTTTAATGTGGGGGTTACCAACTTTAATGCATTAAAAGAAATAGTTGAACAAAAACGCAAAAGTGGTGTGTCATTAACAACTTTGGGTTTTGGTCGTGGAAATTATAATGATCATTTAATGGAGCAACTTGCCGATGTGGGCAATGGTAATTACAGTTATATAGATAATTTAAATGAAGCAAGAAAAGTGCTGGTTGAAGAAATGAACTCAACTTTAAATACTGTTGCCAATGATGTCAAAATTCAAATTGAATTTAATCCACAACAGGTGGCTGAATATCGATTAATCGGTTATGAAAATCGGGCATTAAAACAACAGGACTTTAATAACGATAAAGTGGATGCGGGTGATATTGGTGAAAATCATACGGTTACCGCATTATATGAAATAACATTTACAGATAGCCCGGTTAAGCAGTTTGATGCTAACCGTTATGAAAAAACGCCTGCGTCTACTAAGCGTGATGGGCTTAATAATGAGCTAGCTTATTTACGTTTGCGATACAAGTCTAACAGTAAAGCTAAAAGTCAGTTGATTGAAAAACCAGTTTACAAAAATGAGGTCATTAAAAATATAAGTCAGGCGAGTAATGATTTTAGATTTTCTGCATCGGTGGCGGCATTTGCGCAACAGCTTAGAGGGGGGAAATATCTCCATGAATTCAGTTATAATGATATTCTGAACCTGGCTAAAAAATCTAAAGGCAGGGATGTATCCGGCTATCGTGGAGAGTTTATTCAACTGGTATCATTGGCGAAGGCGCTGGATACTTAGGTGTGTTCCGATAAAAATGGATAGATTAAACTCAAATATAGAAACCGGATCATTTGAAAAAATCTGAAACAGACAATTTGCATGACTTAAATGATGAAGCGCTCATGTTAAGTTATAAGGCTGGAACCGCAGCCGCCTTTGATGTGCTTTATGCGCGTCATAAAGGCGGTCTGTATCGTTACGTTTTGCGTCAGCTAAATAACCGCCCGGAAATTAGCAACGAAATTTTTCAGGATGTCTGGATGAATTTAATAAAGGCACGCATAAATTATCAGCCCAGCGCAAAATTTAGCACCTGGCTTTATCGACTTGCACACAATCGACTGGTGGATTACTGGCGCAGTGAAAAACATAAACGCCTACAGCTTTCTTTAGCTGAAGTATCAGATGAAACAGATAGTGCAATACAGAAAAGTGATGTGATGATTTCTGCGTCCTGCAATGAACCACAAAATACATTTCAACAAAAACAGGCGCAACAACAAATAAAGCAGGCAATAGCCCAGTTACCGGAAGAGCAACGCAGTGCAATTTTGCTGAAAGAAGATGCGGGTCTGAGTCTCGCGCAAATTGCCGAAGTGACGGGAGTTAATCGGGAAACGGTCAAAAGTCGCTTACGTTACGGTATAAAACGTCTGCAGGGAATTTTGCATCCATTGAGGCCGGTATCATGAACGATAAAGTAAATAATAATGAATTCGATCAAGATAAAAACTTTCAGGATCTGCATGAAAAATATCAGTCGGTTTCAACAGAATTACCCCCTGAATCTGTAGATGCAAATATTTTACAGGCTGCACACTCTATGCACACTAATAGCAAAAATAATTTACAGGCACCGGTGAAGAAAGGTTTCATGCATGCCTGGTATGTTCCAGCCTCTGCTGTGGCAATCATTGTATTAAGTTTGAGTGTGGTATTGAAGCTGGCATTTGAGCCGGAATTCAGTGAGCCCTTAAATATGCAACCCCCACAGACTGAAATGGATGGGGCTGGTTATTCTGCGGATGAAGCTACCTTGCAAGGGGACGATAGTAAATTAATGCAACCCAGACAGTTGCGTGAAGAAAAGAAAATGACCTCACAATTGAAACGCAGGAAAGCACAACAACAGTTGCAGCAAAGTCAAAATGCAGCTGCTCGGGCACCTGTTTCTAGTGAAAAAAAATCATTACAGAAGTATGAAATAAAAGCTGCGCCGACCTCTAATCATGGGCAGGCAAAGATTGCTGCTGAATCCGAGCGTGTTCAGGACTCAGCGAGAAAGGTACCAATGGCTGTTGCGCCGGCTTCTGGTGCAGCTTCATCAGCAGGGGGTGTTGGCTCATTAGCAAAACCTGAATCTGATATTAGTCAACAGGCAAAAATCAGACATTTAATTATGCTCCTTGAAACCCGGCAGTTTGACAAACTTGAATCAGCATTACGAGCCTATCGTATAGAGTACCCCGCAAGCTATTCGGTGAGTGAAAAAAACGAGGCCTTACCAGAGGCATTGCTTGAATGGGAATCGCATAGTGGGGGGATAGATAGCATGGAATAAAGGCAGCAGGCAGAATAATGTGTGAAATTGTCTGAAATTCTTACTGACAGATTAATGCGTTGGTTTGAAATCTAGGCTAATATAGCTCGGTAGTAGCGGCTAAACAAAGATCGATAAGTTAATTATTATAAATTATAATCAGGAAAGGTCTCCCATGAACTTAACAAAGTTGGCAAGTGTTTTACTGGTTTTATCATTTTTTGTCTTTCATACAACTCTGCGGGCTGAAAATTCCAGAGCTAAAATTGTAAGGGTGCAGGGTGATGTATACGTATCAAATGCCAGTGGTGATAAGCGCAAGGTTGATTCAAAAGAATTTCTGGTAAATAGCAATGAAACCGTAGTAACAAGTAAAGATAGTAAAGCGGTGGTGCAGTTTGACGACGGTGCTATGTCAGTGCTTGATGAAAAAAGCAGCTTACGCGTAGAAAAGTCTGGCTGGTTGTCGCAGCTGGGTGGTAAAGTTTATTATGTTTTTCGTAAAGTTTTCGGTAAAGAAAAACCCAAAAAAGTTACGACTAATTTTGCTACCATTGGTATTCGTGGCACGACCTTTATTGTTGATGTTACAGCCGATAATCAGCAGGTTGCATTACAGGAAGGCAAATTAAATATAGAATCTCCTGGTGATGATTATGAGTTTTTAAAACCAGCTGCGGTCGCCGATGATTTTAATGCCTATCAGCAGCAGGAGCGAGAGACCCAGCAGAAGCTGCGTAATGAGTTTAAGGGTTATAAAAAAAATATTAGTAAAGAGTTCATTGAATATAAAAAGAGCTTTTATTTAGAGGCTAATAAAGTGGTGAGTTTCAATGGCAAGCGAGTAGATAAGAGCGATTTAGATAAAGACTGGAAATCATCATTTGATGGCTTTGCAGATTTTTCTAAAGACTATCTCGATGCTTATAAAGAGCTTGATGAGTCTGCTAATAAATAGATACTGATCAGCAGATAATTAATTTATGAATCTGAATAAGACTTTTAAGGAAATTATCTTTACGGATATTTAGATTATTTGTGGGTGCAGCTGTACGGGATATAGTTTAAAAACTACGAATAACCCCTGACACAATCCCCAGTACCTGAACTTCCTCATTTTTTAAAATTATGGGTTCCATATCTGGATTGGCAGGTTGCAGGCGAATGCCATCGGCTTCAATATAAAACTTTTTTAAAGTGACCTGCTCATTATTAATGAGTGCTACGACTGATTGACCATTTTCCGCAGTCATCTGTTTCTCTACAACAATTATATCTCCGTTCTGAATATTGTCGTCAATCATAGAGTGCCCCTGAACTTGCAGGGCATAAGTGTTTTTGCGCACCATATTGGAGGGCACTTTTACCAGGTCGCGGGTTTCAATACGCTCAATGGGTTGTCCGGCTGTGATGAAGCCTAGTAGTGGGATTTCACTTAAATCTGCAGCCAGCGCGTCTACTTCGTCAAGTTCGGGAGTGAAGACAGGGTGCTGGTATTTAGGAATTAATAAACTTACATTACTCATTTATATTGTCTCTTTTAATACTGCTTTTTATAGATAGTATGTTTAAAAGGCTGATATAGCAAGGTGTAGCTTAAAAAATGCTTATATTGGTGAGTTATAGTTCGCGTTTTGTGTTGGGTTTATCACGAATTGAAGCTGCTACCCACTGATTGCGCGGCTACTGGAAGAATAAATTTTACAGTATTTCCTCGGCAACGCTCACGTAAAGGTTTTAAATAATTCACCAATCGCTTGCGATAATTTTTCAGAGCGTTGCGGAAACTTGACGGCATTTAAAATGCACTCCTGCATACCTGGTATATTAATTAAATCTACAATTACAAGATTAAAAAAGTCCTGGCCTTCGTTACAGTTAGCCAGTGCTTCAAGAAATAAATTAACAGTTGTTTCATTTTTTAGTGCCAGCCAGCAGCGCCCGGAAATTGATGCTAACACTTCAGGGTGTGTGCCGATTTTTGTTGTTAAAATTTTGTTGAGGGTTAATTCGAGTTGAGTCGGGTCCTGAGTGTTGGATAGGGCGCGTATACACAGTGAAATAAAATTTCCATCAACTTCGTTTTTTTCAAATTCACGGTTGATGTGATTTACGATTGCGCGGGTTAGCTGTGCATCAATTTTTTCATGTTCGAGGCATTGTGCAAGTGCTTCAAATGGCTGGGCAGGGATGTTTTCAATGGCATTTGCAATCAGCGCCGAATTGTCTTCTTCATCCAGTCGGCAGGCGAGATCGGCAATTCCCTGAAAGCCCACAAAGGCCCATTGGTCATAGCCAGGTTTACCGGCGAAATAATCTTTTGCATGTTCATAATAACTGGATGCGGATTGCTCTAACAGTTTAGCCGCTTTTGCGTGAAAGCTAGCCATATGTTCCTGTTTGGGGTTAAAGCCGTAGGGGTTGGTTTCATCCTGTTGCGGTGCTTCGCCGTCGTCTTTATTGATTAAGCGTAAAACAAAATCATCACGAATGCCTTTTGTGAGTTTGCCCGCTGCATCTAGTGGGAAACGTAGAAACCAGATCACCAGTTCCGAGCTTTTATCTTCTGTCCAGACTAAAAAACCCAGCCATGCCTGCTGTTGTAAAGGTAAAGGGTAGGGTGTTTCACCCTGTTCAAAACTTAAAAAATCCGCCTGCTTTATTTCTTCTATGCGACGCCCCATGTCAAAAACTTTAAACTGGGTGCCCGCCTGATTCAGGAAGTCACTAATGCCGTTAACCTGTGCCATTATTGTTCCTCTGCGTAAAGTTGTAGTTCGCCTGCATTAACTTGCAGAGTACTTTTACCTTCTAAAAACTGTTCAATAACCTGCCCCGCATGTGAGTAACGCCAGCCCTGCATGAGGGGGATATCTGAGTTGCCCTGTAGCAGTTCTTCCAGGTCTTTTCTCGAAGATAAATTTAAAGGGGTGATGTGGTGTTCATTGGCTTTTAATTTTAACAGACTCATTAATGTGTCTATTAAGGCTTCCTCGCGCATTGTTAATTTATGGCGTTTAATATGTTTGGGCCAGAGTTCCTTCGTCATGCGCAGGGCATTGTTCATGCGTTGATGAAGTTGTGCCGCATCTTCCGAGCTTAAGCGGGTTTTATTTAAAGAACGAAGGTTTTTTATTTTATCGGCGCTGGTGGGTTGTAGGCGTGCGATGTCAATGAGCGCATCATCGGGTAAAATTCTGCGTCTTGGGCGGTTACGTTTTTGTGCGGTCTCTTCACGCCAGGCAGCTAACGCCTGTAAAATGGCAAGCTGAATACCGTGAAGTTTCTGGTTACCCTTAACTTTTTTCCAGATAAGGCTGGAGTCCACTATATATTTTGCCGGTAGACATAGCGCCGAAAAATCACTTTCCAGCCATTCAAGCCGGTTGAGAGATTTGAGCTTTTCGAGCATTTTCGGATAGGCTTTGGCCAGATAATACACATCACTTGCGGCGTAGAGTAGCTGGTCCCGATTTAAAGGACGCTTAAGCCAGTCGGTGCGGGACTGGGATTTGTCGATATTAATGTCCAGTTCTTTTTTAATTAAAGCTGCGTAGCCAATCTGATCACCATAGCCGAGTAGCCCTGCCGCAATTTGTGTATCAAACATCGGCGAGGGTAAAATATTAAACAGGTGGTTGAATATCTCCAGATCCTGCCCGCTTGCATGCAGCACCTTGGTGACCAGTGAGTTTGATAAAAGCGATGTGAAGGGTGTGAAATCGGTGATGCTGAGGGGGTCGATACAGCAGGTTTTTTCACCATCTGAAATTTGTATTAATGCGAGTTCCGGGTAATATGTGGTTTCACGGTGAAACTCGGTATCTATGCAAATAACCTTGCTTAGGCGGATGGTGTCACAGGTGAGCGCCAGGGCTTCATTTGTGTCGATATATACTATATCCATGAATGGCTTACTTGTTGGCTAAAAACAGTCTATATTGTACAGATAAAATAAAATAAAAATTTAAAATTTTAATGAGTCATTTTTCAAAGTTTATAAAAACCAGATTAACTCTACTTGGCTTTGTGGTCGTCATCTTTTTATGTGCTACGGTGATTATCGCTCTGTTGATACAGGTGGATGTGTGGAGTAAAGCGGCTTTTAATCTGGTTAAAAATAATAGTCAGCAGGTGCGCCTGGTAATGACAATGCGCGATGTGGTGCAAAAGCGGGAGCTATCAATTCAACGTATGTTGAATATGAGAGACACATTTGAGCGCGATGCTGAAGCGATAAACTTCAAGAACCTGGCAGCAATTTATGCAAATGCGCGGGAAGAGTTGTTGAACACATCAAAGAATGAAGCGTTGCTGCAAAAGCTGAAAGATGTTGATGAAGCGGTAGCCTATGCCTATCCTTATCATGAAAACCTGGTGGATGTGCTGGTATCCGGCAGTACTTATCAGGATGATATCGGCGAAATAGTAAGACAGGGCAGGTTAGCCAGCCGTAAGGTTTTAAGACTACTGGATAGAATTGTTGAAAATCAATCCAGCACCTATGACATCGCGGTCACTGATTATGAAACATCTCGACAATACACCCTGTTTATTATTGCCATTGTATTCGCCATTATCACATTCTTTGTTATGTATATATTGCGCCTGTCTGGTAAGCAGCTTAAACAAATTTCCCGACTGACCATTATCGATGATGTTTCCGGTACTTATAACCGACGCTATTTTGATATGGTGCTCGAAGAGGAATGGAAACGCAGTATGCGCGAATACACGCCGTTGAGTTTACTGATGGTGGATATTGATTATTTTAAGGCATATAACGATAGCTTCGGGCACCAAATGGGAGATGTTTGTCTGTATGCCGTCGGTAAAATTTTATCAGGACAGTTAAACCGGGCCTCCGATTTTACCGCCCGTTACGGTGGTGAAGAATTTGCCATTGTGTTACCCAATACAAAAGTTGAATATGCTCGCCTGCTTGCCGAGCGCATAAGACGTTCGGTGGAAGAGGCCAGAATAAAAGCCGGTAATGAACAGGTGAGCCCTTGGGTGACGGTGAGTATTGGTGTTGCAACCACCACCGCCGAGTATGAACAATCCAGCTCAGTATTAGTTAAAGCCGCGGATAGCTGTCTTTACGAGAGTAAGCATAAAGGCCGTAATCGGGTGTCGCAGAAAATGCTGGAAGATTTAGGTTGAAATCAATGTTAGCAGGGCATTATTTTTTTGCCGCTAGCAATTCTATCTGATAGCCATCCGGGTCTTCCACAAATGCGATAATTGTTGAGCCCGCATTCATTGGGCCCGCTTCACGAAGTATTTTTCCACCCTGTTTTTTTATGGCATCAACCGCCTTATAAACATCATCAACTTCCAGGGCTATGTGGCCATAACCATTACCTAAATCATAACTTTGCGTATCCCAGTTATGGGTTAATTCAATTGCTGAGTTGCTGGCCTCATCGCCATAGCCCAAAAATGCCAGGGTGAATTTACCCTCCGGGTAGTCTTTTTTGCGCAGGAGCTGCATGTGAAAAATTTCGGTATAAAAACGAATCGACTTTTCTAAATTTCCTACGCGAAGCATAGTGTGTAAAATACGCATAATTAGCTCTATATAATCTGTCTGGATGAACCAGTATAGCTCAAACTTTATCAGGATTAGAAATAATGTTAGAAACCGATGTTAATGAACTAAGTCAGGAATTTGAAAAAATTGTAGAGGCTTTGAGCCTGAGCCTGAAGCAGAGTCTTCGCTCAGGTGATTCAGCTGATGCGCAACAAACTTTAAAAATGATTGAAGCTTTGCGTCAGAATTTACAGATAATGCAGCGTCTGAGCACCGATGTGAGTCGAAATAAAGCCGCGAATATCAGTAATGATGAAGTTACTAAAATAGGTGACTATGCACTGAACCTGCTCGATGAAATCTCAGTGAGTTGTGCATCCCGGGGCCTGCAATCTCAGATGCTGGAACTGCATCGCCTGTCATTACCGGTGGCTAAGTGGTTGAAAAATCATGGAGGTAAAATAAAAAAGCTCGATATTATTGTTAATGCCATTGCCAGTTATGCTAACACCCTGCAGGACACTTCGCAGCTAGAAATTCTGTCTGAGCTGATCAGTCAGGTAGTTGAAATTACCGAGCCGTCAATTCAACAGGATCTGGAAGCAGGTAACCCGATGCGGCCCTGGCGAGTCTTAAACTTAAACTGGGGCATAGTTGCTACGCGGACTCACAACACTGAAGTTATGCAACGTGTTTTTGATCAGATAATTAAAAATATTCCTGCGGATAGTCAGCAGTTTTTTAATGAAGGCATGCAGCAAATGGATGCAATAGGCTATCCGCAAGCAGTGCGGGAAGTTATGGAAAAGTATGCAGGTGGTTTTGGCGTTGACGGGGTGTTGCATTAATGTCTGAATGTTAAAAAACAGTTTGCCCACAAATCTATCTCAGACATATTCGTGGGCAAACCTTTTTTATTAATTTTGATTTGCCATTTTCTGACGGTTCAAATTTAAAAAATCGATCAGTATATTTCCGGTTTCTGTTAACAAAGGTGTCGGCCCATCTTTTTTCTTTTCAGCCTCAGGAACAACTTCTTCTTCATCGTCTTTAATCGCATCATCAAGCTCATCCAGACTGGTAATTAATTTCATGCCTAGTGCTTTACGGCGATCATTTTCAAATTTTATCTGAATGTTTTCCAGCTCTTTTTTCTCTTCTCGACGTTTATTTTCATTCAGCGAAATTTCTTTTTTCTGGCGACGACTTTCAATTAAATTATTGGTTTTAGTTAAATGAATAAAGTCCGGGTCCTGATTTATGCGTTTAGTATGCAGCGCCTTTAATTTAGGAATTTTAAGTGAAAAATCACGATAAGAACTAAAGTTTGCAGCTTTTATTTTATCCCAGGGAAGGGCCGCTTCCAGTGAACTCTCACCAACCTCAGAAACGTTGTAAAGCGATGGCAGTGATATGTCAGGAATAACGCCACGATTTTGTGTGCTGCCACCGGTAATTCGATAAAACTTTTGCTGGGTCAGGGTAATTTGACCGTTGGATAAAGGTAGCATGGCCTGTACCGTACCCTTGCCATAAGTTTGTGTGCCAATAATTAAACCTCGGTGATAGTCCTGAATAGCACCGGCAAAAATTTCCGATGCAGATGCACTTATGCGGTTTACCAGTACAGCAAGAGGGCCGGTATAGGTAATGTCATTACTTTTATCGTCTGATATGTAAATACGTCCGGTAATATCTTTTACCTGTACCGTGGGGCCAGATTTAATAAACAGGCCAATTAAAGTATTCACCTCGTGTAAAGAACCGCCGCCATTGTCACGCAAATCAACAATAACGCCGTCAACTTTTTTGGCCTTAAGTTCTTTTAATAATTTTTTAACATCACGGGTAGTGCTTTTATAATTCGGGTCACCTTTGTTAGCAGCTTCAAAATCTATGTAGAACTTGGGAATATTAATGACTCCCAGGCGAAATTTTTTGCCGTAACTTTCTATTTCAATTATTTCTTTGCTGGCATCCTGTTCGTCCAAATTAACTTTGTCACGAGTAATAGAAATGATTTTTGCTTTAGATGAGTCAACCGCATTGGCTTTTAAAACTGACAGGCGAACAACCGTGCCTTTTTTACCGCGAATTAAATCCACAACATCATCCAGTCGCCAGCCAATAACATCAACAATTTCACCATCGGCACCCTGCCCAACACCAGTAATTCTGTCATTGGCTTTGAGTTCACCGGCTTTATCTGCTGGGCCCGCAGGGATTAAGCGGGTAACTTTGGTGTAGTCATCATCGGATTGCAGCATGGCGCCTATGCCCTGCAAAGATAGACGCATGCGAATGTTAAAATTTTCTGTACCGCGTGGTGAGAAGTATTGTGTGTGCGGATCGTAACTTAGGGTCAGGGCGTTCATATAAACCCGGTAAGCGTCCTCAGAGTTATTCTGTTGAATACGTTTAATCTGACTCTTATAGCGTTTGGTTAATAGCTCGGTAATTTTCTCATCTTTTTTACCCGACAACCTTAAATTCAATGCACTATTAACCAGGCGTTTATGCCAGAGTTTATCCAGCTCTTTAATCGATTGAGGCCAGGCGTGATTTTCGCGATCGATGTGAATTGTTTCCTGGGTATTAAAGTCGAGTTTATCTACACCCTTTTTTAATGTCTTAATAAGATAATCGAGTCTTTCAGAAACGCGCTGTTGGTAGCGATTAAAAATAACATACGCGGGGTCAACACGGTGAGCACGAAATGCATCGTCCAGATGGTAGCGATACTTTTCAAACTCATCAATATCTGACTGAATAAAGTAGCTGCGGTTCGCATCTAGCTCTTTTATATAGCGATCAAATACAACCGAGGATAAATTATTGTCGAGTCGAATCTGGGTGCGCTGGTAGTGCTGTTGAGCTAAGCGATTGACAATTTCTGAGGTGGTTCGATTGTGTTCATCCAGTGGCTGGAGCTCTTTCAGCGGGAAACTGGTTTTGGCCGTAACTGTTGAAATCGTAAAAATGAATAACAGTGATAGAATTTTAGCAGGTGTTTTAATTGAAAACTTCATATAAATCAGCAGATTAGTGGTTGTAAGTATGGGGTGCTCAAGAGTATAGACTAAAAAGCACAGTGGCTTCGCCATGTGGATTGTATCAAACTCCGCGATCCTTCGCCTTGATCGTTTCCCCTGTAATGCTTAAGATGCACCAGAATCAAGATAAGTTCAATGATAAAGGTCTCAAAATATGCGTAATACAAAAAAGCCTCTGGCTACTCCCCTGGCTGCTTTAGCCGTAATGATATGTCTAGTTGCTCAAATTACACCGGTTATGGCGGAAAAAGGTAAACCACTGCTAGACAGAGGAAAGTTTTCAATTGGTGCGGGGATTTCAAATAATTCAGTTAGCGGACCGATTGATGATGAGCTTGGATATCAAATTTTTGGCGCTTATGATTTAAGTATGGTCAACCTGATGGAAGGGGTGTATAGCTCAGTTGAGTTCGGTGTGATGGATTATGGATTCTCAAATGACAGCACCGGTATCTGGGGAACCTATGTAATCGATGGAGATATTGGCGGTGGTTTTGGCTGGCTGGCCCGTTTAGGTTTAGATATTGGTGATGACAATGGTTTAATGCTGGGCGCCGGTGCGGGTTATGAAATAAACAAGCAGATTGATATTCGACTAGAGTATGTTGTGCGTGACGAAGTGGATTCTTTGCAGTTTAACGTGCTTTTTCGTCTGTAAATTCGCCCGTTGTATTGGCCACAGAACTCCAGTTAATCGCTGGGTTTTCTGTGGCGGCAATGCATTTAAACGTTATTCAATAACCAGCTCTACTGTTTCAGCTTTGTCCTGCTGAAAATAATATCCCCGCATATCTAAAACCCCTTTTGTGTTCAGCGAAATAATAATATTTAGCGCCTCACTATAAGCCGAGTCGTGTAAATCTCTGGCTGAAGGTATTGCATCGCTTGTCGGATGGCTGTGATAAATCGCGAACAAATTTTGCTGGGCCTGCCTTATATTTTTAAATGCATCTATCTGTTGCTGCGGGTCCATTTCAAAAACACAATTGGGCCTGTCCGCGACATTATCTATTGGGTAAACCCGATATTTATTATTTGAATCGTTTGAAATTAATCCGCAAATCTCCTCGTCGGGGCTAAATTGTGCCAGCGTGAGTAAACGATTTGCAAGGGTTCGGGGGATGCTTATGGTTTGGGTCATGTTTTTACGTTTGTATTTTTAGAATTAGTTTTTATTGCTTGCGTCTCCACACACGGGACAGTGTGCAGATTTTTTAAATGTCATGCGACGCCAGTCCTGATACATAGCATCACAGATGAGCAATTTTCCAGTTAAGGCTTCACCGTAACCGGTTAACAGCTTAATCGCCTCCATCGCCTGAATAGAGCCAATCATTCCTACCATTGGTGCCATTACGCCATTTTCGCTGCAGCTAGTATTTTCCTCTCCATCTTCATCATACAGGCAACGGTAACAGGGGCTGTTATCATTTTGAAAATCAAAAACACTCACCTGGCCTTCCATGCGAATTGCTGCTCCGGAAACCAGTGGTGTGCGGGTGCTGTAACAGGCGCGGTTAATTAAAAAGCGGCTGGCAAAGTTATCCGTGGCATCAACCAACAGGTCGGCATCGCTTAAAAGCTGTTCCAGTTGTGGCTGTTTTAACTGTTGGTTTATGCAGATGGTTTCAGTGTCAGCATTGAGATTTTTTATGGCTCTTGCTGCGGATTCAACTTTGGGTTGGTTAATACTGTGAGTGGTGTGAATTATCTGACGTTGTAAATTAGACAGGTCTACCTGATCAAAATCCACCAGGCTTAATTTACCCACGCCCGCCGCCGCAAGATACATCGCCACCGGCGAGCCCAGCCCACCCAGCCCCATAATAACCACATGGGCATCGAGCAGGGTTTGTTGTTTGTCTTCATCAAAATTCGGCAGCAGGATTTGCCGACTGTAGCGTAAAAGTTGTTCGTCGTTCATGGGGGGATGATAACAGGTTTAGTGTACTAAAAGATGAAAAGCAGTTTGTCCGCTAATGCACCGAATTAACGCAAATAAAAAACAAGGCTTTATTACAAAGAGCGGTAGGCGAAGGCGAACAGTTCTAAGCTATTCGAGTCCATTAGTGGACAAATTACTTGTGTTCTAAAATGGGTCTATAGGTACTTACGCCAGTGATCCGGGCGTTTGTCACGGCAGCCATGGTAGTTGCTGGTGTAGCGTTTAACAAAAACCTGGGTGGTGTTGTCGGTGTTATCTAGCATGCCCAGATTAGCGCGTTGGGTTTCTTCTGAGTAGCTGTAGAGTGCGCGTTTCATGCGATAGATCAGACGGCTGTCCAGATGATAGCCAAGGCGCGTGAGTACACTTTCTATTGAATCCAGCGTCAGGTGGCGAACATCATAGGTAACATACAGGCAGAGTTCATTCGCTAGAGAAATATCGACCACGCCATCAGCATCTGACAGTAATAGCAAAGCACTGCGTGCCTGATTAGGATCGGGATGAAGGTGGCAGAACCGAAGTTCTCTACGTTTAATTAGCTCTTCTTCTTCACTCATAACTAATAAGTTAGAGGAAGTATGGTTATTTTACAAGTGTTTTTTATGATAGTTGAGGCGCTTTAAATAGCTCGGTGTTAGCTCTGAAATGTTTCGTATCTTATTGTATTTTATGCTTTTATTCCAATGCAGAGTCTTGGTTGGCCGGCCAGGTCACTAATCTGTTCAATGTTTTTATAGCCTGAATCCATGAAAATAGTGTGTATTTCAGATTTTTGATCAAACCCATGTTCAATAATGAGCATACCGGATGATTTAAGGAATATTGTGGTCTGCTGGCAAATGTGTCGAATATCATCCAGTCCATCGTCCCCGGATGCCAGTGCGGACAGGGGTTCAAAGCGCACATCCCCCTGTGACAGGTGGGGATCGGCGCGGGGGATATAAGGTGGGTTACTGGCAATAATATCAAATTGCCGCTTATCCGGGGCGAGGTCATTAAGCGGCTCAAACCAGCTGCCGGCAATAAAACGGATATTTTTAAGCGCCAGTTGCTGTGCATTTTGTTCGGCGATGTTGAGTGCTGCTGTCGATTTATCGGTGGCGATAAAATTCCAGTCGGGACGCTCGGAAGCCAGCGCCAGTGCAATTGCTCCGCTGCCGGTGCCTAAATCTAAAAGATTAATGCCAGCGATCTGCGGATACCTTGCTAAAATCTGCTCCACCATTAATTCTGTTTCTGGGCGTGGAATTAAAGTGTCCCTGCTAACCTGTAAGTTCAGCGACCAGAATTCCCGGGTGCCGGTGATGTGGGCGATGGGTTCACCCTGCAGGCGTCTCTTTAAAAGAATATCAAAATCATTAATTTCAGACTGAATTAAATTTTTATCCGACCAGGTTACTAACCAGGTACGATTTTTTTGCAGACTGTGGGCGAGTAAAATTTGCGCATCGAGGTCTGGGGAGTCGCTGGTGCTTTCAAGTTGGTCGCAGGCGATTTTTAAGAGTTGGGTGATTTGCATGAGAGCTTATTTAAACCGGTTTTGAAGGCGAAATGCATTTTCTCCGCGAATGAACACAAATAAAATCCAAAGCTTTATTTAAAGTGCTGTACACCGCAGGCACACAAACATAAACTATTTGCGTTTTTTTGCGTTCATTCGCAGAGAAAAAATGCTCCTAGTCTTATTGCTCAGAAAGTGCAGCCAACTGCTCAGCCTGGTATTCATTTATCAGTGGCGAAATAACCTGATCCAGACCACCCTGCATAAACTCATCGAGTTTATATAGCGTTAAATTAATGCGGTGATCGGTTATCCGGCCCTGGGGAAAATTATAGGTGCGAATTCGTTCCGAGCGATCGCCGCTGCCCACTAATGATTTGCGAGTTTCCGCCTGTTCTGCGGCCTGTTTTTCTTCCTCGGCGCTAACTAATCGGGCCTGCAATAATGATAATGCGCGGGCCTTGTTTTTATGTTGTGAGCGTTCATCCTGGCACTCAACCACAACCCCTGTTGGTATATGGGTTAAGCGAACTGCCGAGTCGGTTTTGTTGACGTGCTGCCCACCGGCACCGGAAGCGCGATAGGTGTCAACGCGTAAGTCTGACATGCTAATGGTGATTTCTTCCATTGCATCCGGTTCAGGGATAACCGCAACGGTTGCCGCTGAAGTGTGTACTCGACCCTGTGATTCAGTTTCCGGTACGCGCTGCACTCGATGTGCACCGGACTCAAATTTTAATTTTGAGTAAGCGCCCTGGCCAACAATGCGCGCAATAATTTCTTTATAGCCACCGTGTTCACCGTGGTTTTCGCTCATGATTTCGACCTGCCAGCGCTGGGTTTCTGCATAGCGACTGTACATTCTAAACAGGTCGCCAGCAAAAATTGCGGCTTCATCGCCACCGGTTCCGGCGCGCACTTCCAGATAAATATTGCTATCGTCGTGGGGGTCTTTCGGCAGTAATAATTTTTGTAATTCGAGTTCGTAATTTTCGATGCGCTGCTTTGCATCTTTGCGCTCTTCCTGTGCCATTTCGCGCATTTCTGCATCGTCTTCTTTGGTCATTTCCTCAGCAGCCTGCAGATCTTCTTCCGCTGACTGATAATCGTCAAAGGTTTTGGTTACCGGTTCAAGTTGGGCATACTCTTTGGACATTTCACGAAATTTATTCTGATTGGAAATAATATCCGGGTCGCCTAATAATACCCCCACCTCTTCGTGGCGTTCGCAGAGGGCTTCAAGTTTGCGGCGAATGGAATCTTTCATAAAATATCTTTTTTATTTTTGTTTGTTTGAATGTTTAGCGTTTGTTTTTGTGTCGTAACTTAAAAATAACTGGCGCGCATACTCGAGTAAATCGTGGCGTGAATTTTCTCCGGATTGACGTAACATTGCGCTCGGTTGATGTAATAATTTATTCGTTAAAGTGCGCGCTAAAAATGCCAGTGCATCATCAGCTGATTTGCCCTGAGCCAGTTGCGCCTGGGCTTTATGCAGTACTTCATCGGCTATAGTCTGCGCGTTCTCGCGAATCTCCCGAATCACTTCTACAGAGTCAAGTGAGCGTTCCCAGTTTAAAAAATCATCTATCTGATTTTCAATAATTTCCCGCGCCTGTTCTGCCGCTTCCTCTCTTGACTCGATATTCTCCTGAATAATTTCATGCAGGTCGTCCACCGTATATAAATACACATCATCCAGATCATTCACCTGCGCTTCCACATCCCGGGGTACTGCAATATCGCACATAAACATGGGCTTGTGTTTGCGTTTTTTGAGGGCTTTTTCTACCGCACCCTTGCCTAATATGGGCAGCGGGCTAGCGGTGGAGGAAATCACAATATCCGCCTTGTGCAGATAATCGGGAATCTGCGGCAGGGCGATTGCCTCTGCGCCAAACTGGTCAGCTAATGCCTGCCCCTTGTCGACACTGCGGTTGGCAATAATCATGTGTTTTATATTATTGCCCTGCAGGTGGCGGGCGGCCAGTTCAATCGTTTCTCCGGCACCAATCATCAACGCAGTGTGTTTATCTAAATCGCCAAATATCTGTTTTGACAGGCTCACCGCCGCAAAGGCGACAGACACTGGACTGGAACCAATGGCGGTGTCGGTGCGTACCTGTTTGGCCACCGAAAATGCGTGCTGAAATAATTTGCCCAGCAGGCTGCCCATGGTGCCCTGCTCATTCGCCTGGGCGTAGGCCTGCTTCATCTGGCCTAAAATCTGTGGTTCGCCCAGCACTAATGAATCCAGGCCACAGGCGACCTGTAGAGCGTGGCGAATTGACTCTACATGACGGTGGGCATACAAATGTTCGTTAAACTCGGTGCTTTGTAGGCCATGAAACTGACTCAGCCATTCAACGATTTGTTCTATCGCCTGCTGATTGAGTGCCTCGTCATTTTCCGTAGCACAATAAAGTTCGGTGCGATTACAGGTTGACAGGATTGCTGCTTCTTTAATATTTCCCAGCGCAGACAAAGACTTAACCGCCTGCGCAAGGCTTTCCGGCGAGAATGCCAGGCGCTCACGGATGTCCACCGGTGCGGTTTTATGATTTAAGCCAAGTGTAATTATCGACATACTGTGAAAAATGCTGGCAGGGCCCAGAGCATTTGCATCTTGTGCATTTGCATTTAGTCCCCTTGTTGAGAGTCCGGTTGATGTAACCGTTAATTTTGAGGCAATGGCGCTAATATTACAAGGTTCACAGATGCTTCTTTCACTTTAATCTTGATGTATCACTAACATGACTCTAAAAACCTATGTGTTTTTGCTGTGATAGATTGAACTTCGCCATCTGTTACCCCATCTTATTGAAAGGGCTGGTATTATGGGCAAGTATAAGAATCGGGCAAAGTTGATTATTTGGGTTATTATTAAATAAGAGGTATTTTGAGCCTTTACAAATGTAAAAGGGGTCATGTAGCCGTTAACAATGGGGTTGGTAATTAATTTATGAAGCGGCTGTCGCAACAAACAAATTCAGGTACATCTAAAACGAGGCGAGTCTGCGCCCTGCTAATCGCGATGTCGGTGAGCTTGCTCGCCTGTAATCCAGCATCTGTGAAAGACGATTCTGAAAAATCATCACCGAATAATAGCAAAGAGCTGGTTAAGGGGGATGATATAGCGAACACTCCCTCTGGTGGTGCATCTTCTGCAGAAAAATCCCTCAATGAACAGTTATTGTATAACCTGCTGGCGGGTGAGTTTGCCGGTGTGCGTGGCAAAATGGACCAATCCATGGGGTTTTACGCACAGGCTGCCAGGCTGAGTGATGACCCGCAGATTATTACCCGTGCCGCCTATATTGCTTTATATGCGGGTGAATATGAAAAGGCGATTGAATTAACTGATCGCTGGCTAGCGCTTAAGTTGCCACCTAGTAGCACCATTGATCGAGTTCGGATTATTTCCTATCTGCATCTGGAGCGCTTAGAGCCCACGGTTGAAATGCTTGATGCGATGCTCATGCAGAAAGAAAAACTGAATCATAAGGTTATTGCCCCGATTACCCAGCTTTTAACTAAAGACGCCTCACCCAGATTTGCTCGTGAGGTTGTACAAAAACTTAATAAAAAGTATCCACGTGAAGGTTTTCTTTTATTACTGTTAGCAAAGTTTGAGGCTAATCTCGGTGAGTATGATGCGGCGTTAACGCATGTTGAGCAGTTGCTGGAAATCGACAAAAATCTGGCGGATGCCTATTTAATTAAAGCCCAGATTCATGCGGGTATGGGGGAGCAAGATCGCGCCATTGAGGCCGTCGCCACTGCGGTAGAAAAGCGCCCTCAAGATACTCGATTGCGGCTGCAGTACGGGCGTATGCTGGTGCAGATGAAATTGTTCGATAAAGCGCTGGTACATTTTAAGGCCTTGCAGAAAACCATGCCCAATGATGAAAATGTGTTATTGAGCCTGGGGCTGCTCTCAATTGAAACCGATAATAATGCCCAGGCCAAGGAGTATCTGCAAGAGCTGCTAGATAAGGGGTACCACAACCAGCAGGCGCACTATTATCTGGGGCGCATTCAACAGAATGATGGCGAAATAATGCCGGCTATTGCAAATTACGAGCAGGTGCTCGATGGTGATTACTGGCTGGACGCAAGGCTTCGTACAGCGGGCCTGTTGGCAAAATCGGGTAAGCCGGAAGCCGCCCTTGCCAAACTGGAATCCCTTAATAGACAGGACTCATCGGATAATACCCGCATTCAGGTTTATTTGGCCAAGGGCGAAGTGCTGCGCTCGGAAAGCCGTCATAAAGAAGCTTATTCCCTGTACAACAATGCCCTGCGTCAGACACCGGAAAATACAGAGTTGCTTTACGCCCGGGCGTTGACTGCAGAAAAACTTAATATGCTGGATGTGGCTGAATCGGATTTAAAGCTGGTGATTATGCACGAACCGGAAAATGCTACGGCTCTGAATGCCTTGGGTTACACACTGGCGGATCGCACCGAGCGACTCAATGAAGCTCGTGAATATATCTTAAAAGCAGCACAGTTATTACCGGATGACCCGGCGATTTTAGATAGCCTGGGCTGGGTGCATTACCGGCTGGGGCAATATGAGGATGCGATTAAATGGCTGAGCAAAGCCTTTGCCCAGTTACAGGATGCAGAAATCGCTGCACACCTTGGGGAAGCACTCTGGATGGACGGGCAAACCCAGAAAGCCAAGAGCATCTGGCGTCAGGGTGAAAAACTCAATGGTAATCAGAGCATACTCAGGGCTACAATAGATCGGCTGAAAAAATAATTTAATTAGATTGTTGCCGGGTTAGCTTCTCCTGTCTTTTTTAATGGGAGAAGCCGTGTGGTTTTAAGCAGAGCTGATAATTATACTTTCAATAAATCACCATTTAAAAATCGAGTTATAAATCCAGATATGAAATTCCAAAATCCCCTTATCGGGCTAATGCTTTTATCAGGTCTCACCGCCTGCGCCCCGACCCCGGTTAGATTTGAACCGGTTGTTGACGTTAACTGGCAGGCGCAGCAAAACCTGCAAAAACAATTACACAGTTGGGCCATTAGCGGGCGCATTTCAGTGCAAACCGAATACGAAGGCGGGCAGGCGGATTACGCCTGGCAGCAACATAATTTAACCGATTACAATATTCGTTTGCAGGCTCCTATGGGTGCAGGCACCACGCTGATTACCGGGCGTAAAAGTGGGGTGAGTTTAAAAACCTCTTCCGGTGATGAATTGTTTGATACGGATGTGGACAGGCTAATGCACGGCATCAATGGCTGGCCATTGCCGGTGAGTGGTTTGCAGTACTGGGTGAGGGGGCTACCTGCACCCACCAGTCCTTACGAAATTAGTGAGTGGATAGAAAGCGGCTTGCCGAGGGTTATGTTGCAGGATGGCTGGCGCATTGAATTTAAAAAATATAAAACCATTGGCAATCATCATTTACCAGGTAAATTATTTATTAACCGTTTGAATGGTGATGAAGAAATTGATGTGCGTTTAATCATTCGCAAGTGGACACTGGGCACAGAATTAAATGCGGGTTTAAATAAAGCGCAGGGGCAATAATGTCGGCCTACCAATTCTGGCCGGCACCGGCGAAACTTAATCTTTTTTTACAGATAACCGGCCAGCGCGATGATGGCTATCACAACCTGCAAACCGTCTTTCAGTTTTTAGATGTGGCGGATCGGTTGCGATTTGTGGTGCGTGACGATTCAAAAGTTGTTCGTAAAACAGATAATGAAGGGGTAAAGCCCCAGGATGATCTGGTAGTAAAAGCGGCAGAGGCTTTGCAAAAGAGCACTGGCACAGAAAAAGGTGCCGATATTTATTTGCAGAAAATTCTCCCCATGGGTGGCGGGGTTGGCGGCGGTAGCTCTGATGCGGCTACTACATTAGTGGTGTTGAATCATCTGTGGGGAACCGCACTCAATGTTAACCAGCTAGCTGAAATTGGCTTAAGCCTGGGGGCAGACGTGCCAGTTTTTGTACGCGGTCATGCGGCATTTGCCACAGGTGTCGGCGAGCAGCTGGAGGCAATTTCCCCAACCCAATACTGGTATTTGATCGTTCAGCCTGAAGTTCATGTATCAACATCTGAAATTTTTGCAAATTCCCAATTGACACGAGACAGTTCAGCCATCAGAATATGCGACCTTCAAATCGGCACTACAGATGAAGCGCAAATATTTGATGAGTTAGGAAATGTGTTTGAGCCACTCGTGGCGGAGCAATATCCTGAAATAGCTGAAGTTATCCAGTATCTCAGAAAATATTCCAATGCCAGGTTAACCGGAAGCGGAGCCTGTGTATTTGCAGTCTGTGAAGATGAAGCCGCTGCACAGGATTTACTGGCAAAGATGCCAGATCACTGGACAGCATTTGTTGCTAAAGGTTTGAATCAGTCACCGCTTCAAGTTATGCTTGCGGCTGATAAAAGTGACTGAAAGTGATTGGCTCTGTTTTGGCTGAGTTAATTAAAGTCACTGGATTCCCGATAGAAGCACTCGGGAATGACGATGTTGGTTTGTTTTTTAATAGACTGATAAGTGCAAAGTAATTAAAAGTTTATTGGGCCGTCGCCAAGCGGTAAGGGTGAAGCGGAAAAAGAAAAAGCAAATGACCTTGCTTTTTCCCGCTGAGCGGGCAAGCAGGGGCGCTTGCACAGGTACCCTGCACCATGGATGGTTTGGCATATTGAATTAAGTAGAAAGTAAGTCTTCCAGTTGGTAAGGAAGATTAAAAGAAAGTTATTGGGCCGTCGCCAAGCGGTAAGGCAACAGCCCAGAAAAAAGAAAATCGATCCTGTTGCTTTTTCACAGGATCAAAACCTGAGTCGTGAAATTATTTATGACATAAGGTATACAGAGTTATTGGGCCGTCGCCAAGCGGTAAGGCAACAGCCCAGAAAAAAGAAAATCGATCCTGTTGCTTTTTCACAGGATCAAAACCTGAGTCGTGAAATTATTTATGATATAAGGTATACAGAGTTATTGGGCCGTCGCCAAGCGGTAAGGCAACAGCCCAGAAAAAAGAAAATCGATCCTGTTGTTTTTTCACAGGATCAAAACCTGAGTCGTGAAATTATTTATGATATAAGGTATACAGAGTTATTGGGCCGTCGCCAAGCGGTAAGGCAACAGGTTTTGATCCTGTCATGCGGAGGTTCGAATCCTCCCGGCCCAGCCATATAAAGTACTGCAAGTTAGCTAAGTTGTTACAAGATTAAAGCTACTGACTTGCAGCCTCCACCGGGAGCGTTTGATCTAAGGTATGATCGACTGTCGCCGGGAGCGAATTTGAGCAGCGCGTTTTTTCGTTGACCCCGAAGGGGAATGAAAACGTGTTTGAAATCTAACCGTTTTAGATGCTTAATTTAGCGTGATTGTGCAGGAGCCCGGAGTAACCCTCCCGGCCCAGCCATATTCAAATTATTTCGTAATACATCTACGAAGTACTAAGTGCTTTCACTTAAAGCACAAAAGATAGAATCCACCCTATCCAGTACAATCCGGATTTGATAAGGTTGGTTACAAGCCAACCACCCATTGTTTCTAACCAGTAGCGAAACACATTGTGAACGAAAACAACTCCGAGTTGATGATATTTTCCGGTAACGCAAACCCGGAATTAGCCCGCCGTATAGCCTCACACCTGCACCTTTCCCTGGGTAAATGCACTGTTCAAACGTTTAGCGATGGTGAAATAAGCGTTGAAATAGAAGAAACCGTGCGCGGACGTGAAATTTTTATTGTACAGCCCACCTGCCAGCCCACCAATGACCACATGATGGAGCTGCTGGTGATGATCGATGCACTGCGTCGTTCATCTGCGCAGCGTATTACTGCGGTTGTGCCGTATCTGGGATACTCGCGCCAGGACCGTCGCCCCCGTTCATCACGGGTACCAATCACCGCGAAAGTGGTGGCGAATATGCTGGAAAGTGTTGGCCTGGACCGAATCCTCACCGTTGATTTACACGCAGACCAGATTCAGGGCTTTTTTAATATTACTGTTGATAATGTGTATGCATCACCGATTTTACTGGGGGATGTGTGGCGTCAGCGGCATGATAATCTACTGGTAGTGTCACCGGATGTGGGCGGCGTTGTCCGTGCCCGTGCACTGGCCAAACGCCTGGGTGATGCTGATCTGGCGATCATTGATAAACGTCGTCCAAAGGCCAATGTGGCCAAGGTTATGAATATTATCGGTGACGTAGAAGGCAAAAACTGCGTACTGGTAGATGACCTGGTAGACACCGCTGGTACCCTCTGCAATGCAGCAAAAGCCCTGAAAGATCACGGTGCTGTGAGTGTGTCAGCTTACTGTACTCACCCGGTGTTATCTGGCCCTGCGATTGATAATATCTCCGCTTCGGTGCTAGATGAGCTGGTGGTAACCGACACAATTCCACTTACAGAAGCTGCCAAAGCCTGTCCTCAGATAAGGCAGCTATCCATAGCTACGATGCTGGCGGAAACCATAAGACGAATTGATCAGAACGAGTCGGTTAGTTCTATGTATATGGATTAAGCTTCAACCTGCATCTTAGAATTAGGGTCAGGTTAAAGCTTCTCTTTTAGTAAAAGAGCCAGCATCAAGCACCCCCCTTAGTAAAATGAGGGGTGGGGGATATTTATCTTTTCGATTAAATTTTACCCACCCCTCATCAACCTGTCTTTTTTCGAAGGCGAGACGCCTGGCAAATAGCCCTGGTAAAAAAGTTTATATAATCACCCCTGATTCAAATCCCCTGTTTCGTAATCCCCCCATATCATGTATAATTCGCGCTCTTTTTCGCCGGGGCAAATGGTCGCGTTATCCCGGCAAGTACTTTGGAGCTACAATCATGGCTATTACAATTAACGCTGAAACGCGTACAGACCTGGGGAAAGGTGCGAGCCGCCGCCTGCGTCACGAAGCAAAAATTCCTGCAATCGTTTACGGTTCAGGTGATCCTGCAAGCTTAACTATCGACTTGCGTGAAATTCGTCCACATGTTGCTAACGAAGCATTCTATGCGTCAATTGTAAGTTTAAAAATTGATGGCAAAAAAACTGCTGAAAAAGTTATTGTGCGTGATATTCAGCATCACCCGTTTAAAGTTGATGTGATGCACATTGATTTTCAACGTGTAGATGCGAAGAAGAAAATGAACATGCACGTACAGTTGCACTTTATTGGCGAAGAAATCTCTCCAGGTGTTAAATCTGGCGGACAGGTTAACCACGTGGTGAACGAAGTTGAAGTGACTTGCCTGCCTAAAGATATTCCTGAGTTTATCGAAGTGGATATCTCAGCAATGGAAACCGGTGATTCTATCCACCTGACCGAGCTGAAAGTACCTAAGGGTGTTGAGCTGATTGCACTGAGTCACGGTGACGAAAACCACGACACAGCGGTGGTTTCAATTCATACACCTAAGGTTGTGATTGAAGAAGAAACCGAAGCACCTGCAGCAGCTGCAGAAGATGGTGCTACTGAAGAGTAGCCGCCGCTTAACCTGCATTTATGTCAGCTAAATCGGTCAATATTGAACTCATTGTCGGCCTCGGTAATCCGGGTTCAAAATACGAGCAGACACGACATAATGCAGGCTTCTGGTTTGTTGATGAAATTGCGCGCCAACAGGGCGCGCAATTTCGTTCTGAAAGTAAATTTTCCGGTGATGTCTGTAAAGTTAATTTAGAGGGCAGGGAAATCTGGCTATTCAAACCCCAGACATTTATGAACCGTAGTGGTTTAGCTATAAAACAGCTGGCTTCATTTTATAAAATCCCCACTGAAAATATACTGGTCGCCCACGATGAGCTGGATTTAGAGCCGGGCACCGTCAAATTAAAAACCAGTGGAGGACACGGTGGTCACAACGGTCTACGTGATACCATTGCGCAAATGGGAAAGGATTTTCACCGACTGCGAATTGCCATCGGCCACCCGGGACATCGGGATCAAGTGTCAGATTATGTTCTGCACCGAGCATCTCAGGATGAACAAATCAGCATAGAAAATTCAATAGATGATGCGCTGAGAGTGCTGCCCCTGCTAGCCGAAGGTAACTGGGAAAAAGCCGTGCATCAGCTACACAGTAAGTAATAGTAAATTTAATGTAATTACTGCCTCCCCCTTAGTAAAACGGGAGTATAGATATGGTTTTAATTATTACCGATTATCAATAAAACTAATCTTGTTACTGAGGGGGATTTAATCCTTCCAGCATCTCCACTACATAAACGTGGAAGGCAAATAAAAAGCACCGGAGAAAAACATGGGTTTCAAATGTGGCATCGTAGGCCTACCAAACGTTGGTAAATCTACCTTATTCAACGCGCTCACACAGGCAGGTATTCAGGCAGAAAACTACCCATTCTGTACCATCGAGCCCAATGTAGGCATAGTACCCATGCCCGACCCACGTTTAGATGCCCTGGCAGAAATTGTAAAACCTGAAAAGGTAATTGCAACCACGATGGAGTTTGTCGACATCGCAGGCCTGGTCGCTGGCGCCTCCAAAGGTGAAGGCCTGGGCAATAAATTCCTCGCCAATATCCGCGAAACCGACGCCATAGCACAGGTAGTGCGCTGCTTTGAAAATGATGACATCGTGCACGTGGCGGGCAAAATCAGCCCGTTAGATGATATCGAAGTCATTAACACCGAGCTGGCACTCAGCGATTTAGAGTCGGTAGAAAAATCCCTGGCTAAGCATTCAAAGGTTGCCAAGTCCGGCGACAAAGACGCCAAAGCCAAAGTCGCCGTGCTGGAAAAAGTACGTGCTCATTTAGATGAAGGTCAGATGGTACGCACCCTCGGCCTAAGTGAAGATGAAGCTTTACAGGTACGCGATCTGCAACTGCTGTCGATTAAGCCCACCATGTACATCGCCAATGTCAGCGAAGACGGCTTCGAGAATAACCCGTTTTTAGACATGATAACCGAACACGCAGAAAAAGAAGGCGCGGTAGTGGTTGCGGTTTGTGCATCCATAGAAGAGGAATTAATCGAGCTGGATGAAGCCGAGAAAAAAGATTTCCTCGATGAAATGGGGCTGGAAGAGCCGGGCCTGAACCGGGTAATTCGCGCAGGCTACAATTTATTAGGCCTGCAAACCTACTTCACCGCCGGCGTAAAAGAAGTGCGGGCCTGGACCGTAGCGGTAGGTGCAACCGCACCCCAGGCCGCTGGTGTCATTCATACCGACTTTGAAAAAGGTTTCATCCGCGCCGAAACCATGGCCTATGATGATTTTATAGAATACGGCGGGGAAGCCGGCGCAAAAGAAGCCGGCAAGCTGCGCGTGGAAGGCAAGGATTACATTGTGCAGGACGGTGATGTATTGCACTTCCGCTTTAATGTCTAGTTTCTAAGGTCTTACCCTCACCCTTCTTAGAAAAAGAAATTATTTTCCCCCTCTTAGAAAAAGAGGGAGGCAGGTAATGCCAGGGTCTTTCAGGTTCATAGTGAACAATATTAGGAGTAGGGGGGGAGATTTAATAAGATGCGCGCAGTGTTACTAGTAATATCTGTAAAAATTAAGTACCCAAATCACCCCCCAAAAAAAAGCAATTAAACACCATCATTCCAGCATACCCCTAGCTGCAACCCAGCAGCTTCAAACCCAACCAACTATCACGTCATCCCTGAGTGCTTCTATCGGGGATCCAGCGACTTCAGGTAATGTAAAAATCAACCGCTGTTACTCGCACTCACACCCACCCAACAACACACCATCAACCCAACAACCATTAATCCCAGAAACCCACTAATCCCCTGATTATTAAACCAAACCCACTTGACAAACCCCCCGAAAACACGCAAAATTCGCGCCCTCATTGCTAGCTATATTAGCAATCTCGAGTAAAGGCAACATAGCTCAGTTGGTTAGAGCACATCACTCATAATGATGGGGTCCCAGGTTCGAATCCCGGTGTTGCCACCATATTCTTTAGCAAAAACAGCCGCTTACGTAAGCGGCTGTTTTTGTTTGCGTGGTTTAAAAATCTCTGGGCCGGTTCTGGGCCGGTCTAAAAATGGTCTCGTGATCTTGTTGATAGTTTAAATTCTTCATTACTAGCGGCTTGCTGGCTAAGCTCAGTATCTATGAAGTGTCATCTTTAAAATCAATAACTACTACTATTCGAGTCGTATTGAGTTTTAATGCTCATTCGATATTTACCGTGTAGACAAAATATAGATGGTGAAAAGAGGTATTTTTACTATTCTCCCGGTCGTCATATACGCACTTACTTATGGTAATCACAGTAGCAACTAAATGGTCAATAACATGCTGAATGCAAACGCAGCTGTATAGGTGGTTAGGTTTACTAGAAGGGATCGATTTAGTAGAGCAGCTAATAAAAAGGAAAAGCTGATGAGTGACACAAAAATAGTACAAAACAAGGAGAGTATCGTGCAAGCAACACATCTAAATACAATTAATCGCTATGATAAGTTTCGAAATGAAGCAGGGGTAATAGCAAAATCCTACCGAATTATCTAAGGCGTTTATCCCTAAAAGATATAGATACAAGAACCATTCCATCATTTAAGGTCTGGCAAGAAATGCCAGGGCGAAAAGTGGACTGGGATTGGAACTTTGCGAGTAGTTACTGTAGACGATATCCAAAAGCATTTGATTTATCCAACTGGAATGAAAATTCTTTACTTTGTTTAACATTGGGCAGGCCAACTATCAAAGTGAAAAGTATTAGAATGGATTATATTGAGAGAGTGCCAGGAAACTGTTTGTTTTCAGGTGATATGTTTTCAATATCTCAATTAGCTTATGAGGCGTATGGAAATTTAATAGGTGCCGAGTTTATTAGAATTATTGAGCCCATGAATCAAAAATTTATTAAACATTAACTTCTAAAGATGGTGGTTTTAATCTTATGCCTGCAAACCAGGGTAGTCCTCATTATTTGGTGAAAAAGCTATGAATGATGAAGAGCAAATAGAAAAGGTAAAAGAGAAAGCAAGGGAATCTGCTAAAGAGCTGTTTAAGGGAAAACCGAAGGAAATACAAGAAGAGCTTGAGAAAGAAACTGTTCTTGGGAATCCTGATAGCTTAATAAAACCTGACAATAAAGAAGAATAATTAAAATAGTGTGTGGATTAAAAGTGTCGGTGGCAACTGAGAATGACTAGCGCTCTTGTTTGTCAGCGACCCTGATAATAATCCCTATAAAATTACAGTGAGTGTTCGGTTCGGTGTGAATCGTGAATCTGGTGTGGAAAGGCCTGACTCTGTTTTTTTGTAGCTTATACACAATGAAGGGATAGTTTTGTTGGTATTAATGGAGCGTCCATATATGTCCGGATTGGTTTCTGAATACCTCAAAGCAGACGTTCCCTTTTAAGTTTTCAAAGCTCCTATCAATATTTAAATTAGCATAAAATTAGTAAATTTAAATAAGACATGATCCATATCAATATAGCTATTTACTAGTTATGTCAGAAATATAGGAAGCAGAATTAAAGAGAATGGATTATAAAAACCATTTCAATATACACTGTTGAGCTAAGTTTTCATAGCCGATTTATTTTTATTCTGAGCATTGTAATCGCAACGTAAGGAGTCACTAAAAATAATACTAAACATAAAGATCTATAAAAGTATTGTCTCTGACTCCTAATCTTTCAGGAGAATAAGCTAATATGTAGCAATCGAATTCTTTGGGTAATAATGTTAAGTTTTGGCCTGTTGGTCTTAACTGCTTGCAGTGATGTGAGTAAATTCATTGAGTAGTGCCATGTATGTTCGTGGTGAGCGTAAACTGGATGTGTAAACGACGACCGGGAGTGAACAGGACTACATCAAACTGGTTATAGTTCATGTAAGTTTACAGGGCTGGTTTGAAAAAACATCGGCTCAGCCGCAAGGTATGAAGTTTATAAATGATCTATCGTTTTAACTTTAGGCCTGTAGCACCGAAACAGGTGCTTAAATATCATCCGCAAATAATTGAGATGGAGGATTTTGTGGATTAGTACCGGATATAAGGGGATCGGTCTTTTTAAATAGACTTCACCCTTTTAGCCGTGTAATTATTAAGATATTTAGAAGCCTTAAATATAATAATTTTATATTTGGGGAGCACATTAACATCATAGAAGGAGTTTAAGATGAATAATGATAACGACAATCAAAAACCGGCAGCTGCTGCCTCTTCCGATCAACAGAATGAATCCAGAAAACCTGTAAGAGATCTTCCGCATCTGATAAAGTGGATTTTATTAATTCTTTTATTGCTGTTACTTGTCGCAGAATTAGCGGCTGGTGAGTTTGGAAAATTAAGTGTTAGTGGCTGGCCCTGGCTAATATTAATTATTAAACTCATTTTAATTATTGGCATAATCATTTTAATGCGCGTTCAGCGGAGCGTGAAGTGTGAAATTCTCACACCAACAGGTTGCACGCCTGAGCAACCAGATACCACCCAGGGTATTTTAACCATTGATGTAACAGGAACTGCTTCTGGGGGCGCATTTAATTATTACACCCTGGAAATTCAAAAAAATAGTGACCCCGTTATTCCAGGGATAATCAGTTACCCAGGTGGCGGTGCAAATGGTAGCGCACCCGTTACGAATGGTTTATTGGGCACATTCAATACGACATTGCTATCCGATGGTGGGTACATCATTACGCTGCGTGTATATCCGATTGGTGGTGGCGCGCCCTGTGTTAAAACCACAGAATTTAATTTACTTAAAATTGCCGTATGGATTAATAATGTAGCTGGCTCTGAGCCGACCACGCACATACTTGATGAAACGGCTGAACTCGGAGTTGGCACCAATATACATTCCTTTGGTGGTGGATTGCATATTAATGGTTCGGCTTATGTTTATGACTGCGAAGGGCGCAGAGTGGAAAGTGTAGAAATGCGTTACGCGCAAATAACGTCACCGGGAAGCGCACCATCACAGCCAGCAACTGATTCAGCGGTTCCCGCGGCCTGGCCAGTTACCAATCAACTGCATGCACCTCTGGTTTATTCAGATTTACCTTTGCCGTCGAAATATGCACCCTGGACGCGCATTGGCATTAACCCAAACAGGTTGATTAATGACTGGGGTACCTGCGATGTTTTTGGCACGATCTATTCCAAATTGATAAAACGAGCCTGGCAAAGTCGGCAGGCGACTGATGGTGGAGGTACAATGGGCGGCGGTAAATTCAGCCTGTTACTGATCACTGAGGATACCGCTGCGCATCGATACTTTGATACACAAAAAGTCTGGTTAGATAACTGGCCGGTAGTTGCGAAGTTTGTGCAGTTTCAAATTCCTGGCGAAACGTCTGGCACCTGGGTGGATATTCCGTTTTGCACTGATATTCTAATCAGTTGGAAAAAACTTAGAATTATCGGCTTAGCGTGGGATGCTTTAATCGACCCTGCGTTTCCAGCCACGACTGATCCCAATGATAATTTTGGCAGTTACAGCCTGGAATACAGTAAGCAATTTGTTCCTGGCTGGGTACCCATTCCAGTTAGCAGCCCAGGCCAGCGTGTGCCCAATAATTTGGCGCCCGTACCGGGGCCGTTAGTAGACGATGCTGAAGCCGATGTTTTGGTTGAGTGGGATTTAACCAGTTTAGATGCTGGCGCATCACCTATAGCGGGTGAATGCGGAGTTCCTGTGGGCAGCCCACATCAGTTATATCGTGATTGTGAATGCACCTATACACTTAAGTTGGCAGTGGGTGATAATACGATTACGCAAACTACGGTGGAGCATAATAAACATAATCCAAGGCGTTATGAGTCGGTTAAGGTGATTAATGATTTATAAAATTTACCGCGCAAACTTTAAGTAAGGACTGATTTATTCGTGGGTCAGTTTTGACCCACGAATAAATTCATAATGAAAATCATAGGGGGCAGAGTTAATTGCACACTAACTCCAGTTTTTCAGGAATAAATTATGGACGACAAGAAAGTAGAGAAACCAGGAAGCATAAAGTGAGAAACCCCTGAAAAAAAAGAAACACTGATTAGATTTTTCATTCCAGTAATAGCTCCTTAATAGCATGGAGTAAACATAGACATCCATAATTTAAAAACAAATAACGTACCCAGCCGCTCATAAAAAACAAAAAAAGTAGCGCAAACAGATTTCATCCGAGGAAGTATATAAGGTCGTTTTGAGTTAACGGTTCGTTTCACTTAAAGCAGTTAACAGTAATCTCTGAACGTAATGGCACTTACTTAAGCCGACCATTATGACCATATTCCATTTTACCTGCTTTTAATTTATCTCTTGGTATCATCAATAGTGAAAAAGGTTTTGGCCTTCGTTTTACAGCTCTAGGCTCTGT
>Ga0316205_10000347_pt1 | contig 94559 bp, 82 predicted proteins | sample 3monthpyrite_MG_FD_204941 | JGI IMG/M metagenome (GOLD analysis project Ga0316205, IMG submission 204941) | Microbial mat bacterial communities from mineral coupon in-situ incubated in ocean water Damariscotta River, Maine, United States -... | ecosystem: Environmental > Aquatic > Marine >... | reverse complement strand
GAGCAGGTGAAAAAGGTACCTTAAATGACAAGAAAAGACTAAATTTAGGGCCAAAACAGACAAATCCCTCTGAAATGACAAATTTGAACGGTTTTCTCATCGAACGAAAACCGATGTTAAATGAAACCCGTGAATGATTTTTTAAAAAACCTCGCCAGTAAAGAAAGCCTTTCTCGGCTAAACAGACTTTGATGACGACCTCTCTTCTGTAGACAGCCCTTAGTATTTTAAACGAAGGGGATTCACTAATGCGTTTATGTCAGAACCATAAATTAGGCGCAAGAAAAAAATGATATATATTAATTTCGTAAAAAATTATTTATCGTAGACTTCAACGAAACCACTGAATAAAAAAACCAACTATTACCATCGACACAAACAATTGGAATTAAAATTTTTTTTTTGACCGCCATCTAACTACATGTAGACGTCATATTGACGTGTTATAACACGTCAATATGACGTAATTGCCGCAATCTACCCGAAACAAAGTTTGATTTAATTTATTTCGATCGTCAAATGTTAATATAAATCTATAAAATTCAGTATCTTAGTGAATACAATATTTCATAGTAATATTCTGATTAAAAGCTGGCCGTTATATTACGTCACTTTAAAAATGTTTTGTCTAGAGTTAAACGAATCTATTAAAGCTAAGTTTTTTGAAGGTTAACTATTTGCGCAGAATGAAAGTTGATGGATTTTTTGGCTTATCACTTAACGTATGTGAAACCTAGTAATCAAGGTGTTTTTTTGTCTGGGTCATCAAAAATAAAAGTTGGGTAGCCATCAAGGCTTTTGATATTGTTATCCTTCCAATATTGTTCAACACCTTCATCACCTTTTTTTTCAGACCATTTGCGTAAGGTGTTTCTTTCTTTAAAATTTTCTGCAGTAGGTACGGCATAACCACAGGATGTTTGAATTTTATCGATATCTAACACAATTATTTGGCGGGTGCCTGGGGTTGGTGGGAAACGTGATGCCCAACTTTTCCAGTCTTGATGATATTGATTAACGACAGAGCCTTTGCCATACATGCGAAAAATTAAAGGCTGTTTGGCAAAACTACACATCATGATGGTGAGTCTTGGGTTTTGATGTAAGTGAGCAGCGGTTTCGTTACCACTGCCGGTAAGGTCGAGATAGGCAACTGTATTGTTGTTTATAACCACAAAGGTATCCATACCCTTGGGAGATAGATTCACTGTGCCTTCGCAGGCAGCACTGGCAGTGAAAAATATTTTCTGTTGATGAATAAATTGGATTTGTTTTTCGTTTAATTCATCAAAAAAATCTGCCACATAGTTTCCTTAGTCAGAATATTTCTGAAAGACAAGGCTGCAGTTGGTGCCGCCAAATCCAAAGCTATTTGACATGACAACATTTAAATCGGTATCGTCAACGCGTTGCTGTACGATAGACATACCTTCTGCGCCGGGGTCGAGTGTTTGTATATTAGCTGAAGCGGCAATAAATCGATTTTGTTGCATTAATAAAGTGTAGATCGCTTCGTTAACGCCTGCTGCACCAAGTGCATGACCTGTTAATGATTTTGTTGAACTAATGGGTGGGATTTCATCGCCGAAAACTTGTTTGACCGCTTCCAGTTCTTTGGTGTCGCCAACTGGGGTGCTCGTGCCATGAGCATTGATGTAATCAACTTTACCCTCAACGTGTTGTAAGGATTGTTTCATGCATCTTGCAGCGCCTTCGCCGGACGGTTGAACCATGTCATAACCATCGGATGTTGCTCCGTAGCCCACTAATTCTGCATAAATTTTTGCGCCACGTTTTTTTGCGTGTTCCAGTTCTTCGAGTACTAATACGCCGCCGCCGCCTGAGATGACGAAGCCGTCACGGTCTGCGTCATATGCGCGAGAAGCCACTTCTGGTGTGTCGTTATATTTCGAAGAAAGTGCACCCATGCCGTCAAATAGGACGGATTGTGACCAGTGTAATTCTTCTGCACCACCCGCAAACATCGTATCTTGCTTGCCCATTTGAATTAGCTCATAAGCATTGCCTATGCAGTGTGCACTTGTGGAGCAAGCGGAGCTAATTGAGTAATTGACGCCTTTTATTTTATAAGCGGTGGATAAGCAGGCGGATGTTGTGCTCCCCATGGTTTTAGTTACCATGTAAGGGCCAACACGACGAATGCCTTTTTCTCGCATAGTGTCCGCTGCTAAGACGGTATTCTCGGTTGAAGCGCCGCCAGAGCCGACAATGATGCCTGTTCGCTCATTTGAAGTTTGGGATTCTTCCAAGCCAGCATCATCAATGGCTTCTTTCATCGCCATGTAACAATATCCAGCAGCATCTCCCATGAAACGATAGAGTTTTCTATCAATATTTTCTTTCAGGTTGATGTTTATTTCGCCATGTACATGGCTGCGAAAGCCCATTTCTGCATAGGTTTCACTAAAGCTAATCCCAGATTTGCCTTCAAACAAAGCATTTTTCACTTCTTCTTTATTGTTACCAATACTGGAAACAATACCCATACCTGTTATAACTACGCGTTTCAATGTTTGTACCTTCTAAAAACTTTCTGTGTTTGTAAACAAGCCGACACGCAAATTATTAGCAACATAAATTTCTTTGCCATCAACCAGCATGCGAGCGTCTGCAATACCCATATATAATTTACGCATTATAACGCGCTTTAAGTCAATCTGATAAGTGATCAGTTTGTTTTCAGGCGTTACCTGACCGGTGAATTTTACTTCACTTGCGCCTAGAGCACGACCGCGCCCGGGACCACCACGCCAACCTAAATAAAATCCAACCAATTGCCACATGGCATCTAAGCCAAGGCAGCCGGGCATAACCGGGTCATTTTCAAAATGACAGTCGAAAAACCATAAATCTGGTTTGATATCTAACTCAGCTATAATTTGACCTTTACCATTTGCGCCGCCATCTTCATCGATGGTTTTAATTCGATCAATCATAAGCATTGGAGGGAGCGGTAATTGCGCATTACCGGGACCAAATAGTTCTCCTTTGCCGCAGGTAATAAGATCTTCGTAGCTAAAGCTATTTTTTTGGTTCATTCTATCCCCGGTGCTTATTTTTCAAGCATATCTATTCAAATAATGATGTAAAGCCGCATAAACTAACATAAACCGCTTCATTTTTTAATGCTGATTTTGGAGAGTGATAGAAATATATTCAACTATCGATCAATACGGTATCACTTTTGCTATATTAGGATTGATAAGTTGCTGATTTGGCAAGTACTCACAAATATAAGTATGTGAAGAGTTTTAGATATATTTCAGAATTGGTTAACATGGAATTGTTGAACTGGAAAAAGGAAAAGGTTCTGTCAATTAACTAGACGGGTACAGATTAAATCTTATGGATAAGATAAAAAAAAGCAGTGATCTTCAGGACCTTTGGCAAAATTCCAATTTAACAGGTGCAAGTGCAGATTATTTAGAGGCATTGTACGAGGACTATCTTAGTAATCCGGCATCAGTAGATGCGCAATGGCGTACTTATTTTGATCAATTAAGAGATGGTCACACAAAAGCTGAACCCGTCCATTCAGAAATTCGAAATAGTTTTCGAAATATTAGCACCTCTTCACAAAAAGTGGTTGCAGCTTCTTGTGATGTTGATCTAGAGCATCACAACAAACAAGTTAATGTTCAAAATTTGATACACGCTTATCGTTTTGGCGGTCATCAAAAAGCAGACTTTGATCCACTCACAGATCGTAAAGAAATTCATGTGCCTTCATTGGCATTAGAAAAATATGGATTGGTCGAGGCAGACTTAAACACGGTATTTTACACTGAAGATTTATATGGCGTAGAGAAAGCGACCCTGAGTCAGATAATTGAAATACTCGAAAAAACTTATTGCGGGAAAGTGGGTAGCGAATATTTACATAGTACTACTATGGCAGAGCGAGAATGGATTCAAACTCGTTTGGAAAAACATTTTAGTCAACCTCAACTGTCGACGGACATAAAAAAACGTTTACTTAAACGAGTCACTGCTGCGGAAGGTTTGGAGCGGTTTCTTCATACGAAATATGTGGGTCAAAAACGATTTTCTCTCGAAGGTGCGGACAGCCTGATTCCGCTATTAGATGAAGCTATACATCGAGGAGGAAACCAAGGCGCTAAAGAAGTCATTATTGGAATGGCGCATCGTGGTCGTTTAAACGTTTTAGTGAATATTATGGGCAAACGACCAGAAGATTTATTTGATGAGTTTGAGGGTAAAGCCAAACAAATTGAAGATGGCACTGGTGATGTAAAGTATCACATGGGTTTTTCCAGTAACATTGCAACGAATGGTGGTGATGTACATATTGCACTTGCATTTAATCCATCGCATCTTGAAATTGTCGGTCCAGTGGTAGAGGGTTCAGTGCGCGCTAGACAAGAGCGGCGTTTAGATAAGCACGGTGACCAGGTTATTCCTATTATCATTCATGGTGATGCCGCTTTTGCGGGCCAGGGTGTTGTCATGGAAACCCTGAATATGTCTCAGTCTCGAGGATATTCTACCAAGGGGACTGTGCGCGTTATTATTAATAACCAAATTGGTTTTACCACGAGTAATCAAAAAGACGCACGTTCAACCATGTATTGTACAGATGTGGCAAAAATGGTGAATGCCCCAATATTTCATGTAAATGGTGATGATCCAGAGGCGGTATTTTTTGTGTCTCGTATGGCCATGGATTACCGATTAAAATTTCACAAAGATGTGGTTATCGATTTAGTTTGTTATCGTCGTCATGGACATAGTGAGGCTGATGAGCCTTATACAACGCAACCCATGATGTATCAGACAATCAAAAAGAAAAAAACACCTCGTGCTTTATATGCGCAACATTTGTTGGAATCGAATGTCATTGCTGTAGGTGAAGATAAAAACATGCTTGATGACTATCGGAAAATTCTGGAAGCCGGTCATGCAGTAATTATTAATCGTTTATCAGATAATAAAACACGACATCCTTATCAAGGTGATTGGCAACCTTACTTGCAGAAAATGTGCGATGTCATTGTTAAAACCGCAGTACCTAAAGAAGATATTAAGGAATTAGTACCCTATTTAACGGGCGTGCCCGAAGATTTCAAATTACACATGAGTGTGAATAAAATCTTTGAAAATCGTAAAAAAATGTTAGCGGGCGAAATGCCGATGGATTGGGGTTGTGCAGAAACATTGGCCTATGCAACATTGATTAAAGAAAATTTTCATGTACGTATTTCAGGACAGGATGTCGGTAGGGGTACTTTTTTTCATCGACACGTTGTAGTGCACAATCAAAACAATGGTGATAGCTACGTACCGTTACGTAATTTAGAAACCGATCATGCGAGATTTTTGGTAATAAACTCACTACTGTCAGAAGAGGCAGTTTTAGCATTTGAATACGGTTATGCAACCACAGACCCGAATACCTTAACCATTTGGGAAGCGCAGTTTGGTGATTTCGCTAATGGCGCACAAGTTGTTATCGATCAATTCATCAGTGCCGGCGAGCAAAAGTGGAATCGATTATGTGGTTTAGTGATGTTTTTACCGCATGGTTATGAGGGTCAGGGACCTGAACATTCGTCAGCACGGATGGAACGTTATTTACAATTATGTGCAGAAAACAACATACAAGTTTGTGTGCCATCGACTCCAGCGCAAATTTTTCATTTATTACGTCGTCAAATGTTACTGAGTTGTCGCAAGCCATTAATTGTCATGACACCAAAAAGTTTATTACGCCATAAGCTTGCGGTGAATGATCTATCAGATTTTATCAATGGTGAATTTCAGCCCATTATTCCAGAAATTGATGAGCATGATGAAAAATCTGTTCAACGAATCGTACTTTGCCATGGTCGAGTTTACTATGATTTATTAACACGGCGACGTGAGAATAAACGAAATAATGTGGTTATTATCCGAATGGAAGAACTTTATCCTTTTCCTTCGGTAAAAATGCGTAAGGAAATAGAGCGATACCCGAATGCCAAAGAAATAGTCTGGTGTCAGGAAGAGCCAAAAAATCAGGGTTCTTGGTTTACTTCTCAGCACCATGTGCGCAATGTAATGCCTGAAGATGTCACTCTACACTATGCAGGGCGACCTTTTTCCGCAGCACCCGCCGTAGGGTATCCCGGTTTACATGCGCAACAATTGGAAGAGTTAATTAATGAAGCGATTGGATTTCCAGACGCTGACATATAGCAATCATGCATTGAGTAGTTGCATGTAAAGTAAGGAAAGAAGCAATGACTACAGAAGTAAAAGTACCTGGTTTTCCAGAATCTGTTGCTGATGGCACCATCGTCGCCTGGCATAAAAAAGTGGGTGATGCAGTAGAAGTTGAAGAAGTTATTGCCGACATCGAAACAGATAAAGTTGTTTTTGAGGTTCCAGCACCAGCAAGTGGTGTGGTAACCGAAATTCTTGAGGCCGAAGGTACGGTTGTTTTATCGCAACAATTAATTGCTAAAATTGATGAAACAGCGACGGTAGCAGCAGAGCCGAGCGCCGCGCCTAGTACAGTGACGTCTGTTGAATCTACGCCAGCAGAAACATCAGCAAATGATGATGTAAAAATCAATCCCGCTGCTAAGAAACTGGCAGCAGAGAAGGGTGTGGAAGTCAGTCAAATTTCTGGTTCAGGAAAAGACGGTCGCATTTTGAAAGAAGATGTTCAAAATGCAGGGAAAAATTCTGCAGGAAGTGCTTCGACACCTGTTGAGTTAGCTGGTGATCGAGTTGAAAAACGGGTTCCTATGACGCGATTACGTGCGCGAATTGCAGAACGTTTAGTAGACGCGCAACATACCGCAGCCATGTTAACCACGTTTAACGAAATTAATATGAAGCCGGTAATGGATATCCGGAATAAACACAAAGAGCAATTTGAAAAAACACATGATACTAAATTAGGTTTTATGTCGTTTTTTGTAAAAGCTACTACTGAAGCCTTGAAAAAATTTCCAGCGATTAATGCCTCTATTGACGGCAGTGATATTGTTTATCATGGATTTTTTGATGTCGGTATCGCCGTGAGTTCGCCGCGTGGATTGGTAGTGCCAGTATTGCGCGATGCTGAAAGTATGAGTTTGGCTGATATCGAAGCCAAAATACGTGAGTATGGTGGTAAAGCACGAGACAATAAGCTGGGTATTGATGAAATAACGGGGGGAACATTCTCCATAACTAATGGTGGTGTATTCGGTTCTATGCTTTCAACGCCAATCTTAAATCCGCCTCAATCTGCCATTTTAGGAATGCATAATATTGTTGAACGTCCAGTAGCAGAAAATGGTGAAGTTGTGATTCGTCCTATTATGTATGTTGCTTTGACTTATGACCATCGAATTGTGGATGGTAGTGAAGCGGTGCGATTTTTGGTTTCCATAAAAGATAGTCTGGAAGATCCGGTTCGGATGTTACTGGATTTATAGAGAGAGTTTATGTCCACGGAATATGATGTCATAGTTATTGGTGCGGGTCCTGGCGGTTATGTTGCCGCGATTCGTTGTGCCCAATTGGGTTTAAAAACAGCTTGCGTTGATGAATGGGTAGACCCGTCGGGTAAAGCCTCGCCTGGTGGGACCTGTTTGAATGTTGGTTGTATCCCTTCAAAGGCGATGATCGAGTCGTCAGAATTATATGAAAAGTCTCAGCATGATATGGAAGTGCATGGTATTAACATCAGTAGTGTTAGTTTAGACCTAAAAACCTTATTGGCTCGAAAAGATAAAGTGGTATCTGAGTTAACATCGGGAATTGCTGCGTTATTGATGGCAAATAAAATTACGTTTCTTCATGGTCGTGGGATATTGCAAGCAAATAAAAAGGTTGATGTGATATTAAATGATGGTAAAGACCAGAGCTTATCTGCGCAAAATATTATTATTGCCACCGGTTCTTCCCCCACAGAATTAAAACTTGCCCCTTTTGACAATGATACAATTGTGGATTCAACAGGTGCATTGGCATTTGATAAAGTGCCGAAAAAATTGGGCGTTATTGGTGCGGGTGTGATTGCATTGGAATTAGGCAGTGTATGGCGGCGTCTTGGTTCTGAAGTAACGATGTTTAAATCAAGAGATAATTTTTTACCGACAGCAGATAAGAAGATTGGCCCAGAGGCGCTCAGGCAATTTAAAAAGCAAGGCTTAGATTTTTGTATGGGTGTGAATATTACTGCTTGTACGGTTGAAAACAACAAAGCAACCTTGGAATATGAAGATAAAGCAGGCAAGCAAACAGCAGAATTTGATAAAATAATTGTTGCTGTGGGTCGTAATCCCAATTCAAAAGAGGTACTTGGTGATAACCTGGGTGTGAATGTGAGTGATCGTGGCTTTATTGAAGTGGATGAATTTTGTAAAACTTCTGCCGAAGGTATTTATGCTATCGGTGATGTAGTGCGTGGCCCTATGTTAGCGCACAAAGCATCGGAAGAGGGTGTTGTCGTTGCCGAGATTATCGCTGGACACAAAGTTTTGCCCATAAACCTTGATACCGTACCTTCTGTCATTTACACTGCGCCGGAAATTGCCTGGGTAGGTAAAACAGAGCAGGAATTGACAGAAGCTGGCATTAAATACAAAGTCGGTTCATTTCCATTTAATGCAAATGGACGGGCTAGGGCGATTAATGAAACGGATGGGTTTATTAAGGTTTTAGCCGACGAGCAGACGGACCGAGTGTTAGGTGTGCATATGATAGGTCCTCAAAGTTCTGAGTTAATTATGCAGGCAAAAATTGCCATGGATTTTGGTAGCAGCAGTGAAGATTTGGCGATGACAATGTTTGCGCACCCTACCTTGTCTGAAACGTTTCATGAAGCAGCTTTGTCAGTTGATGGTCGGGCTATTCATGCTATGCAGGCTAAAAAGTAATAGAAAGTAGTAAGTTGTTAATAAGTTGGTTGCACTTAAAAAGGATATGTGAAGTTTTAAATCGCATCGAGAATACATCCATGTAGACTCGAAGACAGCATCCCTTCTGTCTACGGATTTAAAACCTCACATACCCTTTTCAATTGCTGAGTTGGCTGCGAAATTGAATTTTTAAGGAAATACTATAAATGAATTTACATGAGTATCAGGCAAAGGAGTTGTTTGCGAAATACGGTGTTGCAGTACCCACGAATTGTGTGGTGAGCAACGTAGAAGAAGCATCTAAAGCAATCGATTCTCTGGATTGTTCAAAATACGTTGTTAAAGCTCAGGTTCACGCAGGTGGTCGCGGCAAGGCTGGTGGTGTGAAAATCACAGACTCAAAGCAAGATGCAATTGATGCCGTGAAAGCTATGTTGGGTACGAACTTAGTTACCTTTCAAACAGACGCTGCTGGTCAACCAATTAGTCAAGTTTTGATTGAAACGCCTTGCGATATTGATCGTGAACTTTATTTAGGTGCGGTTATCGATCGCTCTTTACAACGTGTCGTTATCATGGCTTCTACTGAAGGTGGTATGGATATCGAGAAAGTTGCTGAAGAAACGCCAGAGAAAATACTAAAATCTGCCATTCACCCGCTAGTTGGTTTACAGCCTTTTCAATGTCGACAATTGGGGTTTGGATTGGGCTTGAAAGGTGATCAGATTAAACAATTTAGCAAAATACTTGCGGGTCTGATGAAATTGTTTCATGAAAAGGATTTGAGTCTTATTGAAATTAATCCATTGGTTGTAACAAAGCAAGGTGACTTACTTTGTTTAGATGGAAAGATCAATATTGATGATAGTGCACTGTATCGATTACCGGATATCGATAAAATGCGAGATATCACACAGGAAGACGCGCGCGAAATGGAAGCTAAGAAATGGGATTTAAATTATATTTCTTTGGATGGTGAAATTGGTTGCATGGTTAATGGTGCCGGTTTGGCAATGGCAACCATGGATTTAATCAAATTGCATGGCGGTAATCCTGCAAATTTTCTGGACGTTGGTGGTGGCGCAACAAAAGAGCGGGTATCAGAAGCATTTAAAATCATTTTGTCGGATAGTAATGTTAAAGCTGTGTTGGTGAATATATTTGGTGGTATCGTCCGATGTGACATGATTGCTGAAGGGATTATTGGTGCTGTTGAAGAAGTTCATGTGGAAGTGCCCGTGGTTGTTCGTTTAGAGGGCAATAATGCAGAGAGAGGCAGAGAATTGTTACGTGCTTGTGATTTACAGATTATTGCTGCTGAGAATCTGGATCAGGCAGCAGAAAAGGTCGTAGCGACCTTGAAGGGGGCTTAAGTCATGAGTGTATTAGTTAATAAAAACACCAAGGTGATTTGTCAGGGTTTTACTGGCAAACAAGGTACTTTTCATTCTGAGCAAGCTTTGGAGTACGGCACAAAAATGGTTGGTGGCGTTACACCTGGAAAAGGTGGCCAGAAGCATTTGAATTTACCCGTATTTGATACGGTGAAGGATGCGGTTGATACCACTGGTGCAGACGCTTCTGTTATTTATGTCCCAGCTGCTTTTTGTAAAGACGCAATCTTAGAAGCGGTTGATGCAGGTGTACAGCTAATTGTTTGTATTACCGAAGGTATTCCAACCTTGGATATGTTGGAAGCGAAGATGGTGGTGCAGGATGCAGGTGCACGTTTAATTGGACCTAATTGTCCGGGCATTATCACTCCAGGCGAATGTAAAATTGGCATTATGCCGGGTTCGATTCATTTGCCTGGAAAAATCGGTGTAGTTTCTCGATCAGGTACCTTAACTTATGAAGCCGTTAAGCAAACGACAGACTTGGGGTATGGACAAAGCACCTGTATAGGAATTGGTGGTGATCCGATTCCTGGTACGACATTTATTAATTGTTTAGAATTGTTTGAAAAAGATCCTCAAACCGAAGCAATTTTAATGGTTGGTGAAATTGGTGGTACTGCTGAGGAAGAAGCGGCAGAATATATTAAATCCAATGTTAGTAAACCCGTGGTTGCATACATAGCAGGTGTTACAGCGCCAAAAGGTAAACGTATGGGTCATGCTGGTGCAATTATCGCTGGCGGTAAAGGAACAGCGGATGAAAAATTTGCTGCTTTGGAAGCTGCTGGTGTTGCTACAACAAAGTCACCAGCTGAGTTGGGGTCCACACTAAAAGAAAGAATCGAATAAGACTATTTTGGTTGTTGTGTCTTTTGCTCATCGGTCAGCGCATTAGACACAACTTCTAGAAAAGTAGGGATATTGAGAGGTTTTGATATGTAATCAACAAACCCTGCTGCTTTCCCCTTTTCAACTTCCTGCAACATAGCGTTTGCTGTCACAGCAATGACGGGAATACACTTTGTTTTTTTATGTGATTGAATTTCTGATAATGCGGCATAGCCATCCATACCTGGCAGTTGAATATCCATCAATACAAGATCAAAATTAGTTTTATGTAATGTGGATAGACCTGCCTCTGCACTTTTTTCAACGGTTAAATCCATAAAAGGTTGAGTTTGAAATAATTTTTCAAACAATCTTATATTCGCTGGGTTGTCCTCGATGAGTAAGATTTTATTTTTTTTATCTTCACCCGGTATGAATGGGATAATGTTTCCATGATCAGTTGAAGGCTGAATTAATAGATTTTCGTTTTCTCCAGTATCTATCGGTAAAGTTAATTCAAAAGTGGAGCCGTTGCTATCAGAGTTAAGAAGTAACAACGTTCCACCATGGGACTCTGTTAATTGTTTTGCAATGCTTAATCCAATGCCAGTTCCTTCGATATCTGTTTGTTGAGTATGAAAGCGTTGAAAGGGCTGAAATAATAAAGGGAGTTTATCGGAAGGAATGCCGTAACCGGAGTCGGAAATTCTGATTAATATATTTTTATTTTTTTGCTCAATTGAGACAATTACGTGTCCATTCTCATCATTATACTTAATCGCATTGGATAATAAATTTATAAGGATTTGCGATAAACGAAGTGAATCAACTGGCGCTTTAAAATCTTCATCGATTTTGCTGTGAAAGCTAATGCTAATTTGTTTTTTATCCGAAAGAGATTGTATCAGACTGATAGAATGCTCGATAATAGTGTTTAAATTGTAATTCTCTTTGTTTAGGGTGAATTTCCCAATTTCAATTCGATTAAGATCTAATATGTCGTTGAGCAATGTCAGTAATAAGTTTCCAGCTAGGTTAATTTCATGTAGATTTTCCTTTTGTTTTTGGCCAATAGAATTGTCTGCTTGAAGAAGCTGAGTAAATCCTAAAATAGCATTTAATGGTGTACGTAGCTCATGGCTCATATTGGATAGAAAACTAGACTTGGCATTGTTTGCTTGCTCGGCAATTTCTTTAGCTTGAAAATAGGCGAGTGTTTTTTCTTGTATTGTATATTCTAAATTGGTGTTAACCTCAGTTAACATGCTGCAAGTTCGTTTTTGAGTGAATATCATTATGATAATTGCAAGTAATGAAATAACAACAGTTAAGCCATAAAGTAAAAGTATGATTTTTCGTGTGACAACATAAGATGCCATGGCGTTTTCTACGGGGATTTCAGAGTAGACGCCTAGACCCAGTTTTTCATTCCAGATCCATGTTCCGAATACATTTTTTCCATTATTGTTTTGGTATTCTTCTAATCCTTTTTGGTTTTTGGATTTTTTGGTTAAATTGAATAAAGGGTTTTCTGTATTGAAAAGTTGTCTTTTTTTGGTTGTATCCAAAATTTGCCCTTGAGAATTGATTATATGTGTTTTGTTATATGGACTGAAGTGTGTGATTTTAGCGAGATGGGAAAATTGTTTTAACATATTTATGCGTAAGCTGAAAGCGGCAACAATATTTCCTTTGTGTATGATCGGAGTAACAATAAATATTGTTGACGTATTTTCTATTATTTCTCCATCTTTATTTTCTAATGCAATATCGGTTTCAATGGGTGGAATTAATAAAGTTTCCCCCTGAAAAACTCGTTTTAAAAGTTCAGGCTTTTGTAGGCTAATTAAATTTTCACTTCCAATATTTTTATCTCTTAACGAAGCGATACTAATATTGTCATGATTTATAACAAAAAAACCTAAATTCTTGAAAACATCATTTTTTTTGAAAAAAACGCGTAATGCGATTAATGCTTGGCTTTTTTGAAGTGCGACTTTGTCATTGCTGGGTATTTTTTGTTGCCGAAGTATTAATTGAATAAGTTGTGGATCATGTTGAAATCGTTTTATATATTCTGTTAGGTCGGTAAGACTGGTGACAAGCAATTGATGTGTGTTTTGAGTGGCTGTTTCTAAGTTGCTACGAATATCGTTTATTTGCTTATTCTTTATTTGATCGAGTGAGAAGTTGGCTATTATGCCTGTGAGCGCAAGGCAACAGAATACTACTGGCAAAACAATAAGTTTTGTTTTACGTATCTTTTGCTCAATTATATTGCGATACGATAAGGTTTCGCTGAGGTCATTTTCCATGCAATACTATGATTCACCTGTCATATCATGCTTATAACTTGATAAACGGGATGTAAGCGTTAAAACTTTTATCCCATTTTCCATTAAATGTATTTCACTGATGAAAAAATATCAAGATAAAATTTGTGGGAAAGTGGTAAAAATTGTGGAAAGTGGTTTTGATTTAATATATTAAATTTCAATATTGTCCGCTGCATTACTGAGTCAGCAGATTTTTATCTATAAAATTTCATCCAGATTGCTGAATGACTTTTTTGAGATCTTTGGATAAATCAATAAATATTACCGCTGTTTCTGCTGTTTGTTCAGCGTTAGCGGCTGTTTTTCCTATACTTTCTGATATTTTCTGAATGCTAGTGTTAATTTCTTGGGATACGTGATTCTGTTTTTCTGCTGCGCCAGCTATCTGATTGCTTACGGATTCGATTTCATGGACAGCTTGGGTTACGCCACCAATTGATTCTGCGGTATTTTCTACACAACTAAATGAATCTTCTGCGCGTTGTTTGGCGACATCAATCGCACTCACGGCATCTTTTGCGGCGTTTTGGATTTGTTCTATGATTTTCTCGATTTCTTGGGTGGATTCAGCTGTTCGTGTGGCAAGGATTCTTACTTCATCGGCTACAACTGCGAAACCTCTTCCGGCCTCACCCGCGCGAGCCGCTTCAATAGCTGCGTTAAGGGCGAGGAGGTTAGTTTGCTCGGCGATGTTTTGGATGACATCTAAAACAGCTCCAATGTTTTGGCTGTTATCTGCCAATCGATGAATAACTTCTGCTGAGCCCTGCATATCGGTTTCCAAATTGGAAATAATGCCAATAGTTTCGGATATCTGCTGATTAATATTGGTAACTTCTTTTTTAGCTTCTTGGGCGGAGGTGGCTGTGTCAGTAATATTTTTACTTACTCCTTCAACTGTTGAAGTCATTTCATTTATGGCTGTTACAACTTGATTTATTTCGTCTCGTTCATGATTGATACTTGTCATTATAGAGTCAACGGAATTTGATGTTTGCTCAGCAGAGTCTTCCAGTTGATTTGTAGCATGACTAGCTCGATATCTTAGGGTTTCTAATTTGTTTTGTTGCAAATCCATTGAGAGCAAAATTTGTCCAAATTCGTTATTTTGTCCTGTGATGATATGTTGAGCAATGGGATTATGAATCATTTGTCTAGATCTTTCGGCTGACTTGTTGATAGGGCTAATAACGGTCATTGATATTAACCAACCTACCATGGCACCAACAGCCAAACCGGCATAGGAATAGAGCGGTTGATTTTCTGACAATGATAAATAGTAACCTATTCCGACAGCGCTGCAACTCAGTACTATCATCAGGATAAAAGTCTGAGTAACACTAATTGACTTGAACGCAGATTTTTTTTGTTTATTTAATCCTTGATACAGTTTTTCCGCGCGTTGAATTTCTTTATCACTGGCTTTTTTACGTACGGACTGGTAGCCAATGGTTTCACCATCTTCGACAATCGCGGCCACATAGGCTTTTACCCAGTAGTAATCTCCATTTTTACAGCGGTTTTTAACGATACCTAACCAGGGTTTGTTAGCTTTAACGCTATCCCATAAGTCTTGAAACGCAGCTGTTGGCATATCTGGATGACGTACAATGTTGTGGTTTTTATTGAGTAATTCTTCTTCGGTAAAGCCACTAATTTGAATAAATTCGTCATTAATAGAAGTAATTTGTCCTTTCGTGTCAGTAGTTGAGATGATTACTGAGTGTTCAGAAAGTTTTACTTCATTTTGTGTGACGGGTTCATTTATTTTCATTTCTTTCACTTTTGAAAAAATTGGCTCAATAGGCTATGTGAGTTTTGCCTAAGGCGTATTTATAGTGAGATATTTGTCGACTTAAATGATGCTTTCTTTAGCGATTTAAGTCGCTTGGTGAGCTTTTGTTCAAAAGTTAATTGTTGGGAGGTGCTGGTTAAGTGTTTTATGGCTTTGGGTTATGATTTGTACTATTTGCGATTTCGTGTGCTTCACATTCAATCTTTTTAGCTTGAGCGGATATTTTGTCCATAATGGCAAATAATAATCCTGAAATGATGAAGGTGAGATGGATTCCTACCAACCAGCCGAGTTCTTCACTGGTATGTTTCTCAGCGGTCATAAATGCTTTTAACAATTCAATTCCAGAGATGGCAATTATTGAACCGAACAATTTGATTTTCAACTCAGAAAAATCCACGGTTCCCATCCAGCTCGGTCGGTCTTCATGGCCCAAGTTATCGATTTTTGAAACAAAGGTTTCATATCCGGAGAAAACAAAAATTAATAGTAGGTTGGCTACTAGGGTTAAGTCGATCAGAATAAGAATTTGAATAATGACGTTTTGTAGATCAGCCTCAAATATTGTAGGCACAAAGGTAAGAAACTCTTGACCAAATTTAAGGAGCAGTAGAAAAATAGCAAGCACCAAGCCGCCGTAAAATGGTGCAAGCATCCATCGACTTCTAAACAGCAGACCTTCAAGGCTTGATTCTATGTTTTTCATTCTAAAGAGTATTTATTATTGATCTTACAGTGAGTGTACCACAATTCATTAATTTGGAGAATTTTGTGGATTGATATTCGTTAAAAAAAAGAGGTGATTAAAAGACAACTAATGAATTAGCTGCCTTTTTGTTCAAGTGAGAATGGTGTTTAAAACATTGCCGATACAGATAAGGCTGTTGTCCAGCTGCGTTTCATTTGTAATCCATTTAAGTCTTGGTAAATTGGTAGAGTTAGTTCCAGTCCGACCGCTGCCATTGCGACAGGAATATTCGCCCCAATAGTGATATTTGCGAGCGTGCCACCGTAGTTTGATGGGTAAAGTGTCGGTGATAGCTTCATTTTTGTTTGATTAGCTCCGCCATTATGGGTAATTGTTGGCGCCATCATATTAAGCATTTCATCTAATTCAGAATTACTGCCTTCAATGTCACCCCAACGTTTTAGGTCTAATTCGCCACTGAGTGTGACAAATGAAAAAGGTTTTCTGACCCATAGTTTCGCTTTTGCTTCATCACCAAGCGTATAACCACTATCATTTTCACCGGGACGGTATTTATAACTAACTTGAGCGCCATAGCGTAATTCATAATATGCGCCGAGATAAGTCACTGATGGGGTAATGTCATAGGTACCAGAGCCTAACTGCATTCCGTAAGGTGCAACCATGCCTTTATGATCATGGCACATTGCAGGCGTGCCCATAAGCATTTTCATGTCAACGGTTTCATCGGTACTGCCAGTTGGTAAATTTAACTCTATACTTGCAGCAAATAAATCGTCCATAAATTTTTGACTCAAGCTCACTTGAGTGTCACCAAAACCACTGGTTGCCATGTCTGACGCACAAGGGTTTCCGCTTCCATCCCAATCGACACTTGCCATGCTCATGTTGTTGTCAAGATAGTTAAACATAAACATGACGCTGGTATCTTTTGTAAAATTATACATGGGCATGAGCATAAACATATCCATGGTCATTTCTGTAGGAACCATGGCATGATTATATTGACCACCAATTGCGAGTGCGTTTGCATCGTTGACGTCACTTGTGCCTGCGCGTAAGCCTTCCATGTTCATTCGCATTGCCATGGCCTCAATCATAAATGTTCCAGCACTATGAGGGTGTTCTAAGTGGCTGGGTTTTGCTGCATGCACAGACTGAAAGGGTAATGTGCTTACGAATAATGCTGTTGGAAGGCTTAGGTATTTAAGCCAGGATATTGGTTTCATGTTGATTGATCCCCGTGTTTCATTAGCTTGTTTTGAATATTATACAGACTCAGGACTGTGTATACTGAGCTTTGATACAATAGATCTACAATTTGGTGTTATAGGTGTTTTCACTACTATTTAATGTATGTAATATGGTGCTTATTATAGGTTTAAAAATGAACTAAATCTGAATAAAGTATCACATTGCTCAAAGCATAGGTTAACTTGAATGAGAGTTCCCTAACGTGTTGATATTTAGTAAAAAGTAATGATGGGTAATCCTTTGGTTATGTTAGCAACTTCACAAAGTCAAAACTTCGAAACGGATAAAACTAAACGGAAGAAATCCCTATTTGTCATTATTGGCTTATTAGGATTTGCGGCAATTATACTGGTGGTTTTATTATCTATTCCTTCGATTCAATTAGGTTTTCAAAGTTGGTCGGAATATATGGATTTGACATGGGCGCATCAAGAGAATTTGATTCAAGTATTAATAAACTTCTCATTGATGATGTGGTTATTTGTTAGTACGTTCTTTTTTGGAGGGTGGATGCTAAATCGTTCTATCCGAAAATTTAGAGGTAAGAGCTGGTCGATTGCAACAGATAATCCTAAGCGAAAAAAATTCTTTCCGCCAATTCTCCCTTATTTGAAACTTTCTTGTTTATTTCTATTAGTTGTTTTGTTATTTGTTATCCTGCAATACCCCCTGCAATTTATCATGTAGCTACAGAAGGTTCATTTGATATTTTATAATGTCAAAGCTGCATTTAAATATTTATGTTTTATTGTTTGTTGCGCTAATGTAGGTCTGCCTATTCGGATTTGGAAGTAATTTGTTTTTTTATTACTTTCTAGAACTCGCCAATGATGACCTTGTTGTTTGCAAAGTATTTTTACCTGGCGGAAAGCCAAAGAATCATTTGTTAGGAAGTGTAAACAAGCATTGAATTTAGCATCTTTTAATGATTTTTTTAATCGCATGCTTAGTTTAGGTTCGCATATATCGCGTAAATCAATTAAGGCGTCTGTGTTCATCAATTTCTCCAGTAGCTAATGTTGTTTTGTTAATTATTAACTGGATTCCGATAAATCACTTGTGATTCAATTCACAATTCGCTATTAAATTCGAATAATGAAGGAATTGTCTAATATATTTGGTTATTTTAGCTGCAAGCCGTACAATTCATATTTTGATATTACAATAACCATGCATCCCTTAATTCGTTTGATTTGTTTTATTATTTTTGCCGCATTTGTTTCCTTGGGGCAATTTTCAGTGCTTGTTTTGGGCACAGTATTGGTATTAGCAATTTGGCTGATATCAAAACAAGGTCCGGCACCTAAAGTATGGCGAATGTTAAAGCGAATGAAGGTGTTTTATTTTTCAATATTATTGATTTATTTATGGTTTACACCGGGTGAGATTATTTTTTCTTTTTTTGATAGTTGGTCGCCCACTTATGAAGGGCTTTTTCAAGCTTTGGAAAGAATATTTGCCTTATGTTTATTAGTTTTTGCGGTTGAAACTTTATTGCGTTTGACGCCGAGAAAGTTGTTACTAACAGGGTTATATTATCTGGCAGCACCATTTGTTTTGTTAGGTTTAAACCGAGATCAATTTATCGTTCGAATCATGTTAACACTGGATTTGGTATCATCGGACCCTAAAGTGCAAGTGAAAAATAAAAAACAAGCGTTTAAAGACTATTTAAATGATATTACTCAGCGCTTAGCGGATAAAATAGCAGACACCATTAATATGAAAACTACAAGTGAACCTATGATTTTTGAGTTACAAGCACCGCCGAGCAAGATGCAGTGGATGTGGCCTGTGAGTTTATTTGTTTTATTTTTGAGTGTAAGCTGATGATACAAAGAATTGCATTGGGTGTAGAGTATGATGGTCACGGTTTCAGTGGTTGGCAAGCGCAAAAGGAAGGGGTAGTTACCGTTCAGGGTACAGTTGAAGCAGCGTTGTCAAAAGTAGCGAATGAATCTATTCGTGTTATTTGTGCTGGCAGAACTGATACGGGTGTACATGCAGCAGAGCAGGTTGTTCATTTTGAAACAGAAGTGGAACGCAAGAACAGATCCTGGGTATATGGTGCCAATGCAAATTTACCTGATGATGTTTGTATCCTTTGGGCTAAACCTGTTAGTTCAGAATTTCACGCACGATTTTCTGCTCGCCGTCGACGTTATCAATATGTCATTTTTAATCGTCAGATTCGACCAACCTATCTCGCTTATCGCACAACTTGGGAATATCGTTCATTAGATGAAGGGCGTATGCAGCAAGCTGCGAATTATTTGATTGGTAAACACGATTTTAATGCGTATCGGGCAATAAGTTGTCAGGCTAACAGTCCTGTTCGGGAAGTGTATGGTTTAAAAGTGACACGTAAAAACGAATTTATATTTATTGATATAGAAGCCAATGCTTTTTTGCATCATATGGTAAGGAATATTGCTGGTGTTTTGATGGACATAGGTGCAGGTAAATGTGAACCTGTTTGGGCTCAAGAGATTTTGGATACTAAAGATCGCACACAGGGCGGAATGACTGCACCTTCGGCCGGTTTGTATCTTACAGGGGTGAGTTATGAGGATGGATTTGATTTGCCGCAACTATCGAACAAGCAGCAAGTTTGGTAGGATTTTAATGGTTGTGCTTTAAGCCCTCAATTAAAGTTATACAAACTTCAGAAACCTTCGCTGCATAGATGCTAATGGCTTTGTGGATGGATTAATTGTGTTATTGAAGCCTGAATAACCTTAAAGAAAAATAGAGCTGCTTTTTATATAGTTAAGAGACAACAAAATGAGTCGTACGCGTATAAAGATTTGCGGATTTACCAGAATAGAAGATGTGTCCAATGCGGTAGCGCTGGGTGTTGATGCTTTGGGCTTTGTTTTTGTAGAAAGTAGTCCGCGTTGTGTAAAAATCGACCAAGTGAAAGAGTTGATCCAGCATTTACCGCCTTTTGTTCAGACAGTTGGTTTATTTATGAGCCAAACTGAGCAAGAAATTCGTGAAGTTTTACATGAAATTCCTCTGAATTTGTTACAATTCCATGGCGATGAAACACCAGAGTTTTGTGAGCAGTTTAAAATGCCTTATATCAAGGCAATTCCCATGGGTGGCGGTGTAGATCCGCTGGATTATGCAGCACAACATGCTGAATCTATTGGATTTTTATTGGATAGTCATGCCCTGGGCGAATCTGGTGGTAGTGGGGATATTTTTGATTGGAAAAATATTCCGCAAGGATTTGACCGACCGCTGATATTAGCGGGTGGTCTCAATATTGATAATGTTTGCGAAGCAGTGCGACAGGTAAGGCCTTACGCAGTAGATGTGAGCAGTGGTGTTGAAGTGGCCAAAGGCATTAAAGATCAAGAAAAAATGGCAGCTTTCGTAAGAGGTGTGAGAGAAGGTGACAACTAAAGAAAATATATTTGCGCAGATGCCCGATAAAAAAGGGCATTTTGGCATATTCGGCGGGCGGTTTATTGCAGAAACTTTGATGGCCCCCATAGAAGAATTAACTCAGGCGTATGAAAGTCTGAAAAATGATCCTGAGTTTATTAAAGAGTTGGATGCTGATTTGGCCGACTATGTGGGTCGGCCATCACCAGTTTATTTTGCCGAGCGTTGGTCTCAGAAAATTGGCGGCGCCAATATTTATCTGAAGCGAGAAGATTTAAACCATACTGGTGCGCATAAAATCAATAACACCATAGGTCAAGCCTTATTAGCGAAGCGCATGGGTAAGACGCGTATTATTGCTGAAACAGGCGCTGGTCAACATGGTGTTGCCAGTGCTACGGTTGCAGCGCGACTGGGTTTGGAATGCGTGGTGTATATGGGCGAAGTTGATGTTCAGCGCCAAGCAGCCAATGTTTATCGCATGAAATTGTTAGGTGCAAAGGTCGTCGCTGTTAATTCTGGTTCTAAAACATTAAAAGATGCTTTGAATGAAGCCATGCGTGATTGGGTAACAAATGTTGATAATACGTTTTATATTATTGGCACAGTTGCTGGACCGCATCCCTATCCTGCCATGGTTCGTGATTTTCAGACGATTATTGGTCGGGAAGCAAAACGGCAAATGTTAGCGAAAACAAATGCCTTACCGGATGCTTTAGTTGCCTGTGTCGGCGGTGGTTCAAATGCTATTGGATTATTTCATCCTTTTTTAAATGATAACGATGTCGCTATTTATGGTGTGGAAGGTGGGGGGCATGGATTAGCTTCAGGTCAACATGCGGCACCTTTGTGTGCAGGTAAACCGGGTGTCTTACACGGTAATCGTACTTACTTGATGGAAGATGATGATGGGCAGATTATTGAAACACATTCAATCTCTGCCGGATTAGATTACCCAGGTGTTGGACCAGAGCATGCTTGGCTAAAAGATATTGGTCGGGCAAATTATGTTATTGCGACGGATGATGAAGCTTTAGATGCTTTTCATGCATTGACTAAAATTGAAGGAATTATTCCTGCGCTAGAATCTAGTCATGCCTTAGCTTATGCGGCAAAATTAGCTAAGAAAATGGGTAAAGGTAAAAATATTCTCGTTAACTTATCGGGACGGGGTGATAAAGATATCCATACTGTCGCTGCATTAGAAGGAATTACAGTATGAGTCGTATTGCTACTTGTTTTCAACGTTTAAAATCACAAAATCGAAAAGCCCTGATTCCTTACGTAACTGCTGGTGATTCTAATCCAGAAGTGACTGTGCCATTAATGTTGGCTATGGTGGAAGCGGGGGCGGATATTATTGAGTTAGGTATTCCATTTTCAGATCCCATGGCGGATGGGCCCGTTATTCAAGCTGCTTGCGAACGTGCTTTAGAGCACAATGTGAGCCTATCTGATGTGTTAGATATGGTTATAGAGTTTCGTAAACAGAATGCTGAAACGCCCGTGGTTTTAATGGGATATTTAAATCCTGTGGAAGTGATGGGTTATGAAACCTTTGCTAAGCGGGCGTCAGATGCCGGTGTGGATGGTGTGCTAACGGTAGATATGCCACCCGAAGAAAGTGATGAGTTAATTGCTGCATTTGAAACGAATAACTTAGATCCAATCTTTTTAGTTTCGCCAGAAAGCACAACTGAACGATTTAAAATCATTGCTGAAAAAAGTCGTGGTTTTATTTATTACGTATCACTCAAAGGTGTTACTGGCGTTAAAGTCATTGATACAGATGCAGTAGCTGAAAAACTCACAGAGTTAAAGGCTTTTACAGATATTCCTATTGGCGTTGGTTTTGGTATTAAAGATGCCAAGTCAGCTACTGCTGTCGCAAAAGTGGCAGATGCGGTTGTGGTGGGTAGTGCAATTGTTAAACGTGTTGAAGCCAATGCAGGTGATCAACAAAAAATCATTTCAGAGATAAGTGACTTTTTATCAGAATTGCGTCAGGCAATGGATAAAGATTGATAAATTAATATGAGTTAATGGAAAATAATATGAGCTGGTTTGAAAAAATAATTCCTTCACGTATACGTACTGAAACAAAGGGTGGAGTGCCTGAAGGCTTGTGGACGAAATGTGCCAAGTGTGGCGCGACTTTGTTTCGCTCAGAATTAGAACGTAATATGGATGTGTGTCCAAAATGCGAAAATCACATGCGTATTGGCGGAAGACGTCGATTAGAAATTTTCCTGGATGAAGAAGGACGAGAGGAAATTGGCGAAAACTTAGAGCCAGATGATATTCTTAAATTTAAAGACAGTAAAAAATATAAAGATCGTATTAGCCAAGCACAAAAAGCCACATCGGAAAAAGATGCCCTGATTGCAATGAAGGGTAGAGTAAATAATTTGCCCCTGGTTGCCGCAGCCTTTGAGTTTCGTTATATGGGTGGCTCTATGGGATCTGTGGTCGGTGAGCGTTTTGTTCGTGCCGCAAATGTGTGTTTAGAAGAAAAAATACCGTTGGTGTGTTTTTCGGCTAGTGGCGGTGCTCGTATGCAAGAAGCATTGTTTTCATTGATGCAAATGGCAAAAACAAGTGCTGTATTAGCTGAAATGAGTGAACAGGGTATTCCTTTTATTTCTGTGATGACAGATCCAACTATGGGCGGAGTTTCCGCAAGTCTGGCAATGCTAGGTGATATTAATATTGCTGAACCTAATGCGTTAATTGGATTTGCTGGCCCTCGAGTTATTGAGCAAACCGTTAGAGAAAAATTGCCAGAAGGCTTTCAGCGTAGTGAGTTTTTATTAGAACACGGTACAGTAGATATGATTGTGTCACGCTCTGAAATGCGAGACAAAGTTAGTCATCTCTTAAGAATATTAACCAATAACAAATGAAATTATCTAGTTCACCTCTAAATTGTCCGACTAACGCATCAGAAGTGCCCATTTATATTTGTAAATTGTGCGCTTCTTCTTTGTGCTCGAACAATTCAGAAGCAACCTGAATAGTTTTAACAATCAATGAAATTTAATACTGTTTCGGACTGGCTAGATTGGCAAACTCAATTACATAGTCATGCTATCGATTTGGGTCTGGACCGTATTCGTCCGGTTTATTCTCGTCTTATTCAAAATTCTTTAGCAAGTAAAACCATAGTTGTTGCTGGAACCAATGGTAAAGGTTCTAGTGTTGCATTTCTAGAAGCCATTTATGTCGCCGGTGGTTATCAAGTGGGCACTTACACCTCTCCACATTTGATTTCATACAATGAACGTATTCGATTGCAAGGGGAGCCGGTGAGTGATGATTTGCTTTGTAAAGCATTTGATCACGTTGAGCAAGCTCGTAAAAATGATCATTTAACCTATTTTGAATTTGGCACTTTGGCTGCTTTTGATCTATTTCAAGAACAGAATTTGGATGTGGTGATTCTTGAAATTGGTTTGGGTGGTCGCTTAGATGTTGTGAATTTGGTCGATGCCGATGTTTCACTTGTTACGAATATTGCACTAGATCATATGGATTGGTTGGGTGATACTCGTGAAAAGATTGCATTGGAAAAGTTCGGCGTTAGTCGACCAGAAAAGCCCCTGGTTTTTGTTGATGAAGATTTGCCAGAAAATGCTCGAGAATTATGTATTGACAACAAGGTGCAATTGTATCAGTTAGGTAAGAATTTTGGGTATAAACAGCAAAACGCTGTTTGGCATTGGCAAAGTGAAAATAAGAAATATCTCAGTTTATCCCCTCCTGGATTAAGTGGTGATCATCAAATTAAAAATGCGGCTGGTGTTTTAATGGTAGTTTCTTTGTTAGAAAATGCATTGCCATTATCTATGCCACACTTACGTCTTGGTTTAACTGCTGCAATTTTACCAGGCCGATTTCAGGTTGTACCACTGAGTAATAAGAATGGCGATAATTTACAGATTTTTGATGTTGCTCATAACCCTCATAGTGTAAAAGCGTTTCTTGAAAATTTACAAAGATTGCCCAAAATTGGAGATCATCTATTGATCTTTGGTATGTTGGGGGATAAAGCTTTAGCTGATGTTGTTGATTTACTTAAACCTAATGTAGATTTATGGTTTTTAACTGACATTAAGGAATCTCGGGGTTTGTCTGCCATAGAGTTAAAAAAGGTACTAATGGAGAAGCGTATACCTGAAACTCAGATATTCATTTTCGACAGTCCCATGCAAGCTTATGAAAGCGCTAGGTCAAAATTGCAAAATCATGATAAATTACTGGCGCTAGGATCTTTTTATGTTGTAGCTGATATTCTGAGTCATAATTAAATATGAAGAATGTGTCACTCACTGCGCGTATTGTTGGTGCTATTGTTATTTTGTCTTTGGGAATAATATTCATTCCGGTATTGCTTGAGACTGATAATATTAAATCCGGCCGAATGAATGAATCACCGATTCCAGAAATTCCAACTGAAATATCCACAATTATTTTTCAAATGAATGAAGAAACCGGGAAATTTGAAGAGCAGGGAAAATCGCCAGTAGAACAATTTGAAATTGAGGTGGCAAAGGAAATTGAAAATTCTGCCAATGAGATTGAGATATCTGAACCCATATCTGCTACATCAGAATTGAGTTTAAAAACAGCACCTAGGATAACTTCAAAACCCACGAAACCGCAAATTCAGGATAAATCACAACATAGCTGGATGTTACAAGTTGCCAGTTTTAAAGATAAGAAAAAAGCACTGAGTTTACGTGATAAACTGCGCGCTAAACATTATGTGACACATATTGATGAGCGTAAGCTGGATTCTGGTAACATATGGCGGGTTAGAATTGGTCCAGACTTGAGTAAATCAAAAATTCAGAAAATTCAGGCTAAATTGGACAAAGAAATGGGCTTAAGAGGTTTAGTGATTCAGCGTCGATAATCCTAGGATAATACTTAACGAGTATTGTTTCATTTGGTACAATTCGCACTTTATTATCCGATCAACAATATGGTTAATTAGTATTCGATGATTTGCTTTGTTAACTGGCTAGCCCCAGTCGTTAGGTGTCCATGAGTTCAATTGATTATATCATTCTCGGGATATTATTAGTCTCTACCGGCATTAGCTTTATGCGCGGGTTTGTACGTGAAATAATGTCCTTGGTAGCGTGGATTGCAGCAATGTGGATTGCTGTATCCTTTACTCCACAAGTCTCTATTTTAATTGAAAACCAAATCACCAATGATTCGATTCGTCTGGTAGTCGCTTTTCTTGGGTTGTTTATTGCAACTTTGTTTGTGGCTACTTTAACAAATACGCTATTGTCCCAACTCGTTAAAAAAACGGGTTTAAGTGGAACAGATCGTATGGTTGGTTTGATTTTTGGTCTGGCTAGAGGGGGAGTCATTGTTTCAGTGATTGTCTTGGTTGTCGGTATTACCAATATTCCGCAAGAAGCCTGGTGGCAAGAATCTACTTTATTGGGTCATTTTGAGACGTTAGCTATATGGTTAAAAGGCAATTTTCCAGCTGATATGTCGACTCAATTTGCCTATGACGGCTTACCTTTGTAAACCTACTAAAAAAATTACTTTTTCGGAGAATAGACATGTGTGGTGTTGTTGGTATAGTTGCCAAATCAGAAGTTAATCAAGCGATTTACGATGCATTAATTGTATTACAACATCGTGGCCAAGATGCTGCTGGGATTGTGACTTCTCATGAAGGGCGCTTAAATTTACGTAAAGCGAATGGCCTCGTGAGGGACGTATTTCATAAACGTCATATGATGCGTTTGCAAGGCAAAATGGGTATTGGTCATGTTCGATACCCAACCGCTGGTTCATCATCGTCCTCGGAAGCTCAACCCTTTTATGTGAACTCGCCTTACGGAATTACCCTAGCGCATAATGGTAATTTAACGAATGTTTCAAGTTTAAAAGAAGACCTTTATAAGGAAGATTTGCGTCATATCAATACAGACTCTGATTCTGAAGTTCTTCTAAATATATTTGCTCATGAGTTACAAGGATTACATAAATTAAGAATTGAAGCAGAGGATGTATTTACTGCTGTTTCCGCATTACATGAACGTTGTCAAGGTGGCTACGCTGCAGTGGCAATGATTACAGGTTATGGGATTGTTGGTTTTCGTGATCCTCATGGTATTCGACCAATTGGCATTGGAAAGCGTGAAACAAAGCAAGGGACAGAATATATATTAGCGTCAGAAAGTGTTGCTATTGATGCGTTAGGTTATGAATTTGTTCGTGATTTGGAGCCAGGTGAAGCGGTTGTACTTGGGGTTGATGGTTCTTTTCACGCTAAGCAATGTGCGAAGAAGACATTACATTCTCCTTGTATATTTGAATATGTATATTTTGCGCGCCCAGATTCCATTATTGATGGTATATCAGTATATAAAGCCCGCTTACGTATGGGTGAAGCTTTAGCGAATAAAATATTGCGTGATTATCCTGATAATCAAATTGATGTAGTTATTCCCATTCCTGATACGAGTCGAACGTCTGCCTTGCAATTGGCAAATACACTTGGTGTAAAATACCGAGAAGGTTTTATTAAAAACCGATACATTGGTCGTACGTTCATAATGCCAGGGCAAAAGCAACGAAAGAAATCCGTTCGTCAAAAATTGAATGCAGTTGAGCTTGAATTCAAAGATAAGAATGTTCTACTGGTGGATGACTCCATTGTACGTGGTACAACTTCAGAGCAAATTATTCAAATGGCTAGAGATAGTGGTGCAAAATCTGTATTTTTTGCATCTGCTGCGCCTCCAGTGAGATTCCCTAATGTTTATGGTATCGATATGCCAGCAGTGTCAGAATTGATAGGACATGGTAGGGATGAAAAACAAATCGCAGCGGTTATTGGTGCTGATCAGTTAGTTTACCAAGATATTGATGATTTAATTAACGCGGTCATGCATAAGCATAATTCGGGTATCACTCGATTTGATGCGTCTTGCTTTAATGGTGATTATGTGACCGGTGATATTGATCAGGGCTATCTAGATTCATTACAAAATAGCCGAAATGATAAAGCCAAAAAAGATCAAAATTTGTCCGACAATGAAGTGATGGATATACATAATACCAATTAATCTTCATTTCCTGCGAATTAAGCTTTAGCTTTCCTGTGTACTGTCGAAACCTTAGTTATTGAGGGTTATCAATATCTGAGTCGGAATGAGCTATTGGATTAGTTTTTCCTGCTAATTCGATTTCTTAGTTCATAAGGAAATGTCTAAATGGCAAGTACAAATAGTAAACTTGCAGCTAGAGCTAAAGCAGTCAAAATACTCAAAAAAATTCCCGTTTTTAATGGACTTAAAGATGAGGAATATCAGCGTGTGATGGCGATGTGTAGCAGTACCGTCACCAAAGAAGGGGAAGAAATCTTTAAGCAGGGTGACGACGGCAACAGTATGTATATTCTCCTGAGCGGTGAAATTGATATTAATGTTACTGGTGTAGGTACTGTGCATGTGATGAAAGCGGGTGAAATTTTAGGTGAAATTGGTTTGGTAAAAAATACTAATCGAACAGCGGGTGCGGTCGCAAAAACCAATTGTGTCATGTTGCAGTTATATTCAGAAATTCTTCATGAAGTAGTTAAGAAATATCCTCAAATAGGTTATGTTGTTATGCGTAATGTAGCAAGAATACTTGCAGATCGCTTGGATCAGAGCAATAAAAAGTAATCATTGTTTTGTCTGTTTTAACTGATTTCTTATCAGTGGTAAGGCCAAAATTAAACCCATCATAGCGCCATAAAAGTGCGCATCAACTAAAACGGGTCCACCAGCAGCTTCTTCAGATCCCGGTAATGGTCCAGTAAATTGCTCATAAATTACTTTTGCTAAAACTATTGCGGTAAAGCTTATTCCTTCCCATTTTCTTGTGCGAATATCCGCGATTCCCCCAAGTATAAATAAAGCATGCAATACCCCTGATAATCCCACGTACCAGCGTATTTCTGGATTAAAAAAATAAATAAGGATACTAATGCAAATTGAGGCAATGAGAAAACTTATTATCCAGTAACGTGTACTTAGGCAAGCAGCAAAAAAAATGAATATCATCATTAAGCCTGCAACGTTTAACCATAAGTGTGACCAGCCAAGGTGGGTGAAATGTGCGGTGAATAAACGCCAGTATTGATAGTTTTCTGAAATCGTTAAGGCGTCGTATCGTAAAAGCTGAGTGAGATTATCTCCGACTGCTGCAATCAAAATGACAATGACCGTTATGACGCAAGGTAAGATAAAGAGTTTCCATTGCTGGATTAAAGACTTAATCATTCGTTTATTCTACATAGTTCAGTTTTGATTGTACCGTCGTCTAATAATTTTATGTTTCTATAACCCGGACGAAGTTGATCAACTAGCATGGTTTGGCTTTGGGGTTTAAATTGATAACAGGTTGATGGAGTGCCGAAAATTTTAATATGTTGATGATTAGTATTAATTTCTTGGTGAATATGACCAAAGAGTATCATTTTAACCATTGGGAAATTTTCGAGTAAAGTTAAAAGTTCATCACCGTTCTCTAAACTAATGTTATCCATCCAAGGACTGTTTATATTAATTGGTTGATGATGTAAAGCAATGATAACAGGTCGGTTTGCGTTAGTTTTTAAAATATTATTAAGTTGATCAAGTTGGTTTGTAGAAATTTTACCCGAAACAAGATTTTCAATATGGCTATTTAGTAGAATTAGTAAGTGATTTTGAATTTGATTGACACTTATTGCTTGATTGGGTGATTGTTTAAAAATATTCTTCAATAAGGAAGGGTCGTCATGGTTTCCTGGTAAACAATAGATGGGTTTGTTAAGTGTTTTTATAAGTGAGCTAAATAATTCGTAGCTTTCTTTTGAGCCATCTTGGGAAATGTCGCCAGTAATAAGTAAGAAGTCGTATTTCAGTTTTTTTTGTGTAATATCTTGAATTACTTTGGATAAACTTTCGTAAGTATTAATATCGAGAAGCGATTTTGTGTTTTGGTCCAATAAATGACAGTCTGTGAGATGAATAAATTGAAGCACTAATCGGTTAAACCTTTGACGTAAGCAGCTGTAATTGGGTTCGATGGTGTATTGAAAATAATATCTGAGTGATTATGTTCAATTAATTTTCCATGGCTATTATTATACCACATAAAAGCCACATAATCCGCAGTGCGCTTTGCTTGTGAAAGATTGTGAGTAACGAGAAGAATGGTATATTTTTCTTTCAGTTGTTGAATTAGAGCTTCAATTATACTTGTGGCCATTGGGTCTAAGGCGCTACAAGGTTCATCCATTAGCAACGCTTTAGGTTCAAGTGCTAATACGCGAGCAATGCATAAGCGTTGTTGTTGACCTCCAGATAATTGTACTGCTGATTTGTTTAATCGATTAGCCACTTCTTGCCATAAACCAACATCGCGCAAGGCATTTTCCATTTTTTCTTCTAATTCATATTTGTTTTTTGTACCATGTTCTTTTAGAGGTAGCTCAAAATTTTTACGGATAGACAATGGAAATGGAACAGGTTTTTGGAAAATCATTCCAACTTTTCGGCGGAGTTTAATTAAATCAACATCAGAATTTAGAATATTTTTCTCGTCGATATAAATTTTACCTTCAATTTTGATGTTATCAGTGTAATCAGTCAATCGAGTGATAGTGTTGAGTAAGCTGCTTTTACCGCAGCCTGATGGGCCGATGAGTGCGTTCACATGATTCTTGTAAATAGGTAATGTGAGTGACTCAAATATAATTTGTTCAGATATTGATAATTTTAAATCTTGAATATCAATATAAGTCGGTAAGGCTTCCGCATTAGGTGCTGAAACATAGTCGTCAGGTACCGCGCTTAAGAATGTTGATTTTGAAAATGCAGATTGACTATGTTCTGTCATGTAATACTCCTGACTTGTATTTTTCGGCCAATCCAATGCGTAAAAAAATTAATGCTTAATAATAATAGTACCAAAACCAGGGCACTACTGTAAGCTGATTGTTCACCACCTGGTACATTCATTGATAAATCGAAAATGTGAACGGATAAGCTGCGGCCAGAATCGAAAACAGTATCTGGCATGCGGGTAACGTAGCCAGATGTATATAATAAAGCAGCGGTTTCTGCCATGGCTCGTCCAATACCTAAGATTAGTGCGAGAAAAATTCCCTGGATTGACATGGGTAGTAGAATTTGAAAAATCGTTCGGAATTTTGATAAACCTAAGGCTGTAGCATTTAATCGATGAATGTTGGAAATATTTCTTAAAGTATCTTCAATGTTTCGAATGAGTAATGGTAATATCATTGCTGCGAGCGTTAGTGCTCCAGATAAAATGGAAAAACCTAAATTGAGTGAAATTACAAAAAATGCGTAACCGAACATTCCCATGACAATGGAAGGGACGCTTGCTAGCATGCTGAGACTGCGTCGAATAAAACGAGAAAACCATTGATTTTCATTGGTGTATTCTGCGAGATAGATTGCACAACTCATGCTAATGGGTAGAGCAATAGCAAGACATAAAAATAATAATAACAAAGTGGAAATTAACATGGGTGCGATACCACCCTCTCTACCCGCGTTGAGTGGGTTCGAATAAATAAATTCGATATTTAGTCTTTCATATCCTTGTAAGAGAATATCGAAAAATAGAAAAGCAAAAAATAGTAAAACGAATGAGCCACATAACCAACTAACTAATTTTAATATTTTGTCAGCTAGGTTGTGGTTACTGGGTAAGAGAATCATGTACTTTTGGCCGACAATTCAATACGCTCAGCTAAGAGGATTAGTGTTAACACTACAAGCATTAAAATTAAACCGCTGAGAAACAAAGCAGAACGATGTTCATCCATGGCATAGGCCATTTCCAATGCAATATTACTGGTGAGTGTTCTTACTGGTTCAAAGATATTCCCCGGAAATTGTACGACGTTTCCGCATACCATTAATACTGCCAAGGTTTCGCCAATGGCTCGACCAGATTGTAGAATCGTACCGGATAATAATCCGCGTTGAGCATAAGGTAAAATAATATGTCTGATGATGCTATAACGTGAAAGCCCTAGCGTAATGGCATTTTGTATATGCATTTTGTCTACTTCTTGAAAAGCATTATTCGCAATTAATACTATTCCAGGCATGATGATAAAAGTTAATACTATTATGCCAGCCAATAAACTAGTGCCCGGTGCTTGTATCGATGCGAGTACTGGCACAATAACTACGACTCCCCAAAAACCGTAAACGACTGAAGGTATGCCTGATAATATTTCAATAATGCGTTGGAGTGTTTGAGAGAGCCAAATTGGTGCATAAAACTGACAGAGTATGGCGGTAAAAATACCTACGGGAATTGCTAAAAGCATAGCACCTACGGTAATAAACAAGCTGCCAACAATCATGGGTAGCAATAAGAATTGGCCTTCAATGGGATACCAGCCCGCATCAAAAATAAAGTGACTTAGATTAATTTTACTGAGAACCATGCTGGATTCGGAGACTAAATAGAAAATAATGAAGAGTAAGCTAACTATGGAAATACCGGAGAGGCTTTTTAGAGTAAAAAATAATACGGAATCACGGATGTGTAGGAACAAAACCAAAACCTTCAATGATTGAATTTGCTGTTTTGCTTTGAGCATAATTTATGAAAGCTATCGCTAATGCTGACATTTGTTCTTTGGTGATGAAATTCAATTCACGACTTAGTGGAAATTGATTTTTCAGTAATGTCGCCGTGTTTGCAGGAACGCCGTTTAACGGTAAGGTTTTAATAGGAATTCCTAAAGCAATATCATATTCTGCGGTACCTATTGAAACATAGGCAATGGCGTGAGGATTTTTCGAGACGAGTTTAACGGCTTGTTCATTATCTCCAATAATGATATTCGATTTAATTTGAGAATTTTTTAATTTGAAATATTTCGCAAATACTTCCAAAGTCGATCGCCCCTCAGATTTATTGATCACAGTTATTTTTTGATTCACACCATTGAGTGATTTCCAGTTGTCAATTTTGCCTAAGTAAATACTCCTAATTTGAGATTCTGATAATTCTCGGATGGGATTGTTTTTATGAACGATAATGCTCACACCATCTTTTGCAAGTAAATGTGCCTTTAAATCATTTTCTGCTAATTTTAATTGGCGGGAAACCATACCGATGTGAGAAGTACCTTGTCGGATGTCTGCAATACCTCGAGATGACCCACCTGTTTGAACATCGATTTTTGAGTTTCGATTCTTTTTTTCAAATTGTAAGGCAAGTTCCGCAGCGAGTGGGGCGATTGTGCTGGAGCCAGTAATGATTAATTTACCAGTTAAGGTGTTTGGGCTGGTGCTATCTAAGGAATTGGCCGATTGCTGTTGACTGCAGCCATTTAGAACTAATAAGAATCCTATGATAAGAATAGTGTATAATTTGACCATCAGTTTTCCTATAGGTATTTTTCAAATTTAGTATCAAAAACTACCTATTTGTTACAGGACTTGTTTGAGTCACAAATATGGAGTGGTAGAATATGTACTCTTTGAGTGATCATGGTGGTGGATAATTGATCGCATTCCTGTACTATGAGCAGCATTCCGGAGTCACTATATAGTGAAAAGTCAGCGTTACTGGTTTTTACACCTAAAATCATTTTACAGTCTTGTACTGATTGGGTTTATTTTTGTAGCTGCGCCTCTAGTAGCTGCGGTAATTACCGGTGCTTACTATGTTGATCGGTTAACTGAACAGAGCCAGGAGGCTGTTTTTCGATCAGTCAAAACAACTCAATTGAGCCGAATATTGCTCCAACAAACAGCGGCAATGGAACGTAATGTTCGACAATATCTAGTATTAGGGAATGCTTCTCTTTTAGATTCTTACTTTGACCGTCATGAATTTTATCAGGAAACTGCTGCTCGCTTGGCTGATATCACGCTAGATTCCAAATTGAAAGGCCAATTAAGTGGATTAACCAGCTTGGAAAATAGTCTTTTTGAGCGTTTAAATGCGATGAATGCCGGTGATGAAGAAATTTCAATTAATCCCCAGGATTATATAACTCTAACGGATGTTGCAAAGACAATTTTAGTGGGCAGTAATAAAACAATCGATAGTGAATTAGAGATAATGAATAAACTCTCAACAGAAGCTCAGGACACTATTTTTTGGGAATTAATGGCGTTACTACCTATTACAGCGATATTCATATTTGTGTTTGCGAGTCTATTGGTGAAGCCTATTCGGCAAATGGATTCTGCTATACGAAGAATTGGAGAAGGTGAATTTGATGTTGAGGTTAATGTTAGTGGACCGCGGGATATTGAATATCTTGGGGAGCGTTTAGATTGGTTGCGATTGAGATTAAAATATTTGGAAGATAAAAAAGTAAAATTTCTCAGGTTTGTTTCCCATGAATTAAAGACGCCGTTAACTGCGATTCGCGAAGGTGCGGATTTATTATCGGAGGGTGTAACCGGGCCATTAACGCATTCACAGCGTGAAGTTACAGATATTCTGAAAAGTAATAGCATCAACCTACAAAAAATGATTGAAAAAATATTGACTTTTAATATGCCGGGTGAAGCAAATGTCAGCTCATCCTATACTAAAATTAGGGTTAAGAAAGTCATCGAAAATGTATTGGCTGATCATAAAGTTGCTCTTATGGCGAAAAACATCAAGGTGGTTTCGCGCTGTGAAGATTGGGAATATATGGCTGACGAAGAGCAATTTCGCGTGGTAGTGGACAATTTGCTATCGAACGCGGTTAAATATTCACCAGAAAATAGTACAATTAACATAACTTTACAAAATATTGAGAATAAATTGGTTCTTGATGTCAAAGACCAAGGTCCTGGGGTAGCAGTTGATGACCAAGCTAGCATATTTGATGCTTTTTATCAGGGAATACCGCCAGAGAAAGGTGTCATACAGGGCAGTGGTTTGGGGCTTTCAATTGTCAAAGAATTTGTTGAGGCGCATGACGCGCAAATTTCGCTCATCCATGATGAGAATGAAGCAGGTGCGCATTTAAGAATTGAATTTCCAATGGAAAATTCAGAGAAGGAATTGGCGTGGGCCGTATAGTCGCTGGAGTTTTACTAATATCAAGTTTGGGTTTGTTAGCAGGTTGCCCTGCTAAGGACTGGATTAAGCGAGAAGATTCCTACTTGTCGGTAGAGCAGTATAAGACCATGACTGAAGTAATTAGCATTAATGATAGATTGTATCGAGTAAAAAAAGGTGAAGAAATTAATCAAAACCAAATTACTCAGTTATTTATTGATTTGCAAAGCTATAAAAATACACCGAAAAAAGAAAAAAAAATTCAGTTATTGGAAATTAAAACGGCGTTTGAAACAGATAAAAGTGTTTTCAATGCGATGTCTTATGTTCTAGTTTTATTGGAAACAAAAGGCCAAGAGGCAAAAGCCCAAAAAATTCTGTCTCAATTTGATTATTCCACGATGAGTGCGAATGATAAAAATCTTTTCAATTTAGCCCACTTATTGCAAGGACTGTTACAGCGTAATAAAACGTTACAGGGTACAAATGATCAATTAAATGAGAAAATAGGTTCAATGAATAAGGATTATGAATTGATACAGGAAGAAGTGTTTTACCTGAATAAGCAGGTAAATGCGCTAAAATCCATAGAAGAAAGCATACATGCCCGGGAAGTTGGTATGGAGTTGGAAAATAGATAATTATGAGTAAAAAAACAATTTTGATCGTTGATGACGATCACGACTTATTAAAGTTACTATCAATGCGCTTAGAAGCGTCGGGTTATCACGTCGTTGCAGTAGACAGTGGTGAGAAAGCAATTGTTCAATATTCTTTGTGTAAGCCATCTGTTGTAGTTACAGATATGCAAATGGGTGGTATGGACGGCATCGCTTTATTTAATGCTTTACACAAAATAAACTCTGCATTACCCGTTATCATATTAACTGCTCATGGCACCATTCCTGATGCAGTTGATGCGACACGGCAAGGGGTATTTAGTTTTTTGACTAAACCTTTTGATAGCAAACAGTTATTAATCCATATTGAGAAAGCGATATTGGTCAATAGCACACCTGCTACAGAGGAGTCTGCTTCCCAGGATAATAAGTGGCGATCTGATATCATTACCCGTAGCAGTAATATGGAAGAAATTCTCGCACAAGCACACTTGCTTGCAAAAGGTGAAACTAGCGTTTTTATCCATGGTCAAAGTGGGACGGGTAAGGAATTACTTGCGAAAGCCATTCATCGCGCAAGCCCAAGATGCGATCAGAATTTTATTGCTGTGAATTGTGCAGCAATTCCTGAAAACTTGTTGGAATCTGAGTTGTTTGGTCATAATAAAGGCTCATTTACAGGCGCCGCGAGCAATTATGAGGGGCTATTCCAGGCAGCGAACAAAGGTACGATTTTTCTTGATGAAATTGGCGATATGCCTGTTTCTTTGCAGGTAAAACTTTTACGTGTATTACAAGAAAGGCAAGTGCGCCCGGTGGGGTCAACAAAAAGTATTGATATTGATGTACGCGTTATTTCTGCGACTCATTGTGATATTGATAAAGAAATGACAACGGGTAATTTTAGAGAAGATCTGTATTATCGCTTGAGTGTTGCTCCCTTAGAAATACCAAGTTTAAATGAACGCCGGCAAGATATTCCATTACTTGCAAATTATTTTTTGGCAGAATTTGCTAGTATAGCAAAGCAAAAAATCAAAACTTTCGCGCCAGAAGCGATGGAATTATTGATGACAGCGGATTGGCGAGGAAATATTCGTCAATTGAAAAATGTTGCCGAACAAAGTTTTGCTTTATGCACTACGCCAGTCATTCCAGCTCGTTTGGTATTAAAAGCCCTAAGAGGCAAGTCTGGTGAAATTGTGCCATTAACCGAAGCGAAAAAGCGATTTGAGCGTGATTACTTATTAAAGTTATTACAGCTAACAAATGGCAATGTGACTCAGGCTTCACGATTGGCAGATCGAAATCGAACGGAGTTTTATAAATTATTGCATCGGCATCACCTAGAGCCGGCGGAGTTTAAAGCTGCTGGTAAAGCGATACTCAAATCAGAATCATCTTCAATTTCTGCTTAATGATTAAATTTAATTTAAGGTCCTGATGTATTTGGGACCTTAGGTTGATCAATACTGTAAATGCTATCGCTAGTCTGCCTACCACGACAGTTTAATAGTCAGAGCGTCATTTTTTATTTCTAATCTATTGTAAACTCTAGATAAACTTCCCTGGTTCAAATATTGCTAAATCCCACTGCTTACTTTTAATTATCAAATATTATCGCATGCATTGTTAATTGAACGAAGATGATACTTTTAGCAGAATACTTGATCGATTGATTAAAGAAAAGCCGTTATTGGACGAAAGCACCAGTATTAATACAAAATTTCTTGCAGAATCAATGGTTAGTACAAAAAGTAAGCAGGGATTATTAAAGTTTAGAATATGGAATGGTTAAGGTGATTTATGAAAGCAATAGTTAGTACACTCATTATTGGTGTTAGTATGTTTTATTTAGCCAGTTATATGTCATTAATTGGATAAAGTGACGTAATAAAATAGCATTTTTTTACTCTTCGCATGCAAAATTATATTGCATCGTTTTTTCATCAATTTGATAGTTGATTTTAATTAATATTAATTTGTATTCTTTAAATAGGCTAATCGAGACTCTTTTTCTAAAAAAAATAAATAGTTAAAAATTTATTAATTTAGTTCAATTTAGGCAAATAATTTTGCCACAATTATTTTAAGTTTAACTAGTCATTCCGAAATGCTAAGATTCTGTTTTAATAAAATCAGATATCAATTTGATATTTTGGAGAGAAGTTGTGAAAGTTAGTATTTACCATAATCCTCGTTGTAGTAAATCTCGTCAAACATTGGCATTGCTTGAAGCGCAAGGTATTAATCCTGATATTGTTGAATATTTAAAGGATGTGCCAAATGAGAAAACGATATCCCATTTATTGGATTTGCTTGGATTAGAGCCTAGAGATCTGATGCGTAAAAATGAAGATGAATATAAAGCGTTAAAATTAAATGATGAGAGTTTGAGTAGACAAGCTCTAATTAAAGCAATGAGTGAAAACGCCAAATTGATCGAACGACCTATTGTCGTTGTTGATGATAAGCGAGCAGCTATTGGACGGCCACCCGAGAGTGTTTTAGATTTATTTAAATAGCTACTACCACTTTAAATGAGAACGAAGTAGAAATTCTCGATATATTTGAAATATGAAATAGGTTTTCAACTTGTCGATTATTTACAAATCATACCAAGCGATTCTTCGCATACGCCATTTGTAATATTATTTAAATTTTGATTATTACTGAGCATTGTTGAGCTAGCATCAACATATATTCCATGTGCATTTAAATCCAAATCAACTATAGTTGTATTATCGATTTGTACCCGAGAAAAAGGTTGGCTGTTTGAAACGATGCGAATACCCGCTTGACCGTTATTGAAGCCATCTCTAAATCCTGCATTGCGCACGGTAATATATTCTAATGTGCTGCCAGCACTGCTGTTGAATAACAGCCCATCCCAGTAACTGATACCGCCTGATAACAGAGGCTCAAGTGAAGCAAAAAGAATGGGTTTGCCAGGCTCACCGATTGCAAATAAAACATTACTGCGTATTTCCATGCCTTTGCCTTCGGCGAAAAGTAATTCTGCACCGGCATTGATAGTTAAGCTGCCGTTGACATTGAAGTCATCAAAAAATGCATAAGGTACATTTATACCGGGTATGGTTGCTGCGCCATCAATACTGCCATCGGACGTATTAACTTCGAGATAGTTTTTGAAGTTACCTTCGTAGTTTGTACTGGTGTCTAAGGAATTGAGCGCTTGTACTGCTACTAATCCTGCGCCGGCAGCGTTAAATTTAATATCATTATTGGAAAAATTATTGAATCGAGAATCTTTATCTACATCGATACCATATCCATTAAGAGACTGTTGTAGTTTGGAATTGCTTACATTTACTTGAGAAAAATTAGTAAGTACTAAATTGGCTTTCATGAAATTACCACCACCACCATAAAAAATATTGACATACTCAAAATTATTACTGAATGATTTTGAGTTGTTAAACTGAATGCCTAACCAGCTATTCGTTTGCTCTCGTGAAGGGTCGGTGTCTGCTTTTGTAAATGTAATCATTTCGTTACTGGTTCCAATAGCAGATAATGAAGCATCGTCACCGACAACTCGTATCCCTGCATTTTCTACGAACTGCAATTCAGCACCTGCTTCAATATTTAAAGCGGTATGTGAAATTTGAATATTATCTTCTAATAGATACGGGATTTCCTGTTTTTGCCAAGTAATGCTCGACATATTTTTTGCTTCAGGGCTATTTAGGGTATCGAGTGTTTCATCCCCATTGACTAATGAGTTTGTAATTACAATTTTGTTTCTTGGGTTGTCTGTATCTGCAAACTTGAATTTGTTACTACTATCAAGAAAATGAACTTCATTGACCGTTATTGATATAGGTTCAACGGGATTCCTGTAGATTGTATTATTTTTAATTTCGTTAAAAAAACTGTGATGTTGAGCTAAAAATGCATAACTTGGGAATTGTGATTGTGGTGCGGTATCGCGTATCACATTGTTGGTGAAGGTAATGCGGCCTTTGATTTGGTCATTATCATTGGGGTGATGAGCAACACTAAATGCGGCATTTGTAAATGTGTAATGGCCACTGCCAGCATGTTCAATAACGGTATAGTTAAAGATGCTATCGAAGGAGTTCCGACGGTAAACACGTATGCCTGCCCACTTGAGCGGATTAGCACCTTCACCTGTAAAATATATTGGCTTGCTAGGTGTGCCAGCAGCAATAATGTTACCACCTAATACCGTTAATCCTGCTGTTCTATTGCCAAACTTGATAATGGTATTAGGCTGAATTGTTAATTGAACGTTTGCAGGAATTTCTAGTTGGGATTGTGTTAAATAACAAGCGGATTCTAAAACGGTATCGGTGGTAAATTGAAGGCCACCTTCTTTGGAAATGTTAAACACATCGAGTCCATTAATTTGAAAATCTGAATCTAGAATTTTTAGTTGTTCAGATTCACATTGAACGTCAGGTAAAAAATCCCCGATAAAGGGGGCGTTACTAGGATCGTTAGAGCCGTCGCCACCACCACAGGCAGTTAAAATACCCATAAACAATGGAATGACGCTTATGCGAAATTTCTTCAGAAATACCATTTGGCCCCCAGAATTCTAATATTATTGTATTGGAGGTCGCGTAATGCTGACTTCCCCACGAATTACTCTTCACTATAATTGTTGTTATTTAAATCAGACTTAATCCTAGAAAAATCAGTTGGATCATGATCTAGAGTCTAAGCTCTTGACTCCATTGTGGATTTATTGGTGGAGCTAAGAATTTTTAAAACCACACTGGATTCAATTTATCGCATTCTAAACTCGCTCCAAGTGATTTCTCTGGGATATTGTTGTTATTTCAGCTTATTATTATACTTTTAAAGACTTATAATTTACAATTTTTGGAGTATTGAATCAGACTTCATCTTTTCTGGTTGATTTAGTCCCATTAACTGCAATATTGTGGGTGCTAGGTTACTCAAACCGGCATTGGATTCGAGGCTCCATTGATCATTGTCAATCACCATACAAGGTACAGGATTGGTTGTGTGCTGTGTTTGAGGTTCGCCGGTTTTGGGATCGATCATTTCGTCACAGTTTCCATGATCTGCCGTTAATATAATGCTATAACCTGCTTTTTGAGCACATTCAAGTAAGCGATTTACCTGAAAGTCGAGAGTTTCAACGGCTTTTAGTATTGCATCCCTTACGGCAGTGTGGCCAACCATATCCCCGTTTGCATAGTTAACAACAATGAATCCGTAACGTTGGCTTTCGATTGCTTGAATCACTTCGTCGCTAACTTGTTTGGCAGCCATTTCAGGTGCCAGATCATAAGTTGTCACATTGGGAGAAGGAATCATTTGTCGCTCTTCACCAGGCAATGTTGCCTCACGACCACCGTTAAAGAAAAAAGTGACATGGGCATATTTTTCCGTTTCAGCACAGTGTAATTGGCGAATGTTTTGTTGGCTGATAATTTCAGCTAAGGTAGTTTCGGGAAATTCAGGTGGAAATGCCACAGGCAAGGGCAATAAAGGATCATATTCAGTTAGGCAGCATAAAGTGATTGGTCGATAGTTGCCTCGATCGAAGGGTTTAAAATCCCTGCCTGCGAATGTATAGGTTAATTGTCTTGCACGATCATTACGAAAATTAAAAAATATGACTTGGTCGTAGTCTTGTATGCATTCTCCACCTTCAATATAAACCGGTTCAATAAACTCATCAGTTTGATTATTTAAATAAGCGGATTGTATTGCTTGTTTCGCTGATGAGGCCTTATTACCTTCGGCAAAACACATACAACGCCAGGCCTTTTCTACGCGTACCCAACGCTTGTCACGATCCATGGCAAAGAATCTCCCACTTATTGTTGCGATATGGCCATTTGCGTGTTCTAAAGCTGGTTCTAGCTTATCTAGAAAAGTCATTGCAGATTTTGGAGATGTATCGCGTCCATCAGTAATCATATGTACGGCAGGAACTACTTTTTCTTCTGCGCATAATTGAATTAAGGCAACGAGATGATTGATATGACTATGGACGCCACCATCAGAAACTAAACCCAAAAGATGCAGTGGTCGGTTAAGTTTTTTTGCAGATTGTATGGCGTCTAAAAATGACGGGTTTTGGAAAAACGTGCCGCTTTCAATTGATTGGTTAATACGTACGAGATCTTGATATAAAACATTGCCACAACCAATTGTCATGTGGCCTACTTCTGAATTTCCCATTTGTCCATCAGGCAATCCTACAGAAATACCTGATGCGTTTAATGTGGTAAAAGGGTATTCGGAAAAGTATTTGTCAAAATTAGGTGTGTTAGCTTCTACAACTGCGTTATTTTCTACACTGGGATTGCATCCAAAACCATCAAGAATGATTAGTAATGTTGGATTACGAGGTACGTTTATGGGTTTCATAGTAATTTATCTACCGGTTCCCTTATATAATAGGTGCTTAACTAAATGTTTCAAGCTTACATACTTAACGCTTTCTTTTCTGCGGTTAAAATGACATCTAGCATTTTATTCACTGCATCTGGATTCAGAGAAATTGAATCGATACCATGTTCTACCAACCATTGCGTGATTTCAGGGTAATCCGATGGTGCTTGGCCACAAATGCCGATGTATTTTCCTTGTTTTCGACATGCGGCTATTGCCATTTCCATCAATTTTAAAACTGCTTCGTTACGTTCATCAAAATCAGAAACAATACCGGAGTCACGATCTATTCCTAAAGTTAATTGGGTTAGATCATTGGAGCCAATTGAAAAGCCATCAAAATGCTCCAAAAACTGATCTGCCAATAGTGCATTAGCTGGAATTTCACACATCAAATAAATTTTCAGCCCATTTTCACCTCGGACAAGTCCGTAGTTTTTCATACATTTTAGAACATTGAGACTTTCTCGAATAGTTCTTACAAATGGAATCATGATTGCAACATTATCTAATCCCATTTCTTCTCGGACTTTTTTTATAGCTGCGCATTCTAAAGCAAAGCAGTCAGAAAATTCTTCCGACGGGTAACGTGAAGCCCCTCGGAATCCAATCATCGGGTTTTCTTCATGAGGTTCAAATTGTCTTCCTCCGATCAAGGAAGCATATTCATTGGATTTAAAATCACTCATTCTTACAATCACTGGTTTTGGATAAAATGCTGCAGCGATGTGTCCCACACCTTCGGCAAGTCGATCAACATAGAAAGAAACTTTGTCTGCATATCCAGCGGTAATTGTATCTATTTGTTGCTGTATTTCTGGTTCCAGTGTGTTGTATTCAAGTAAAGCCTTTGGATGAATTTGAATGCTGTTATTAATAATAAATTCAAGACGTGCCAGACCAACGCCTGCTACCGGTAAAGCAGCGTTGCTAAAAGCAATTTCGGGATTACCTAAATTGAGCATTACATGAGTCTTTGGCTCAGATAATTGATCTAAATCTACGGTGTCTATATGGAAAGGTAATTCACCATCATAGATATACCCTGAATCTCCTTCAGCGCAAGAAATCGTAATTTTTTCTTCGTTGGGAATTAATCGTGTTGCGGTATCGCATCCAACCACGGCAGGTATCCCAAGTTCACGAGCGATAATTGCTGCATGGCATGTTCTTCCTCCTCGGTTGGTGACAATACCTGAAACAATTTTCATAACAGGTTCCCAGTCGGGATCCGTAATATCGGTGACTAAAATATCTCCTGGCTGAACTTCATTCATTTGGGAGGTTTCATAGATGATACGCGCGACGCCACTCGCAATTTTTTGACCAACACTTTTACCGGTAACAATAGGAGAATTTGGCTTGTCCAACTGATAAGTTTCTTGTATTCGTACGTTACGTCGTACTTGAACAGTTTCTGGACGAGCTTGTACAATAAATAATTCTCCACTAATACCATCTTTTGCCCATTCAATATCCATGGGTTTCGCATGCCCTGATTTTTTTGAGTAATGCTTTTCAATGGTTACTGCATAACGTGCTAACTGTAATACTTCATTATCAGTAATGGAAAAGCGTTCCTGTTCTTCAGGGGTAACAGAAACATTTCGGGTGGAATGTCCTGCCATGGCATCTTGGGTGTAAATCATTTTTACAGCCTTGTCGCCACGTTGCCGTTTTAAGATAGGTCGGTGTTGGGTTTCCAGTGTTGGTTTAAAAACATAAAACTCATCAGGGTTAACGTTTCCTAGTACGACGTTTTCCCCCAGTCCATAGGCGGATGTAATAAATACGACATCTCGGAAGCCGGTTTCAGTATCGAGTGTGAAAATGACACCAGACGAACCAAGATCTGATCTCACCATTTTTTGAACGCCAACCGATATGGCAATATTGCGATAATCAAAACCTTTGTCAGCACGATATGAGATTGCTCGATCTGTGAACAGTGAGGCAAAAACATGTTGGCAGGCACTGATTAAGTTTTGACTACCTTGAATATTGAGATAACTTTCTTGTTGTCCAGCAAAAGAAGCATCGGGTAAATCTTCTGCTGTGGCTGAACTTCTGACGGCAACGTCAATATTCGGTCCATATTCTTCTTCAAGTTTGTGATAAGCGAGGCGAATTTCTTCGGCTAAATCATCGGGCACAGTACCTGTTCGAATCCAGAATCGAATTTGAGCGCCAGCTGCGTTGAGTGATTTAATATCTTGAATATCTAGATTATCTAGTATCGATGATATTTTTTCGTCCAATTTGTTGTATTTTAGGTAATACCGATAAGCTTGAGCGGAAACAGCAAAACCATTGGGTACTCTCACTCCCACGTGGTCAAGTGCTTGATACATTTCTCCGAGCGAGGCGTTTTTGCCACCGACCAGCGGTATGTCTTCAATTCCGATATTAGCAAATGGTATTACGTGAGGCATATTAGGTTTCTCAATGAAAAGAAATATTTTTAAGAGAATATGACGTACTTGTCAATCAATTGCTACTAGAAACTAATAGGTTTAAAAATTGGTAGTGAGATAAATGACTTTATATACAAATTATGGATCAATTATTACGTGGCATCGATCTGGGCTGGTGTTTTTGAAATTGTTTCTGTATAAGTTGTAATCTGATTTCGACCATTATTCTTGCTTGTGTATAGCGCTTGATCAGCTTGTGCTAGTAACTCATCAATACTTGATTTTTCTTCTTGAACTGCAATGCCGATGCTGCAGCTTATGTGGGTGTATACATCAATTTGATTGCTTAAGAATTCATGTTGACAGGTTGTGCTGCGTAATTTCTCTGCTAGATTCTTTGCGCCTTCTAAATCAGTTTGTGGCGCGATTACAATAAATTCATCGCCACCAAAACGCCCAAGAATATCTATCTTACGACAATGTTGTTGTAAAATTTTAGTAAAATCATGAAGCAATTTGTCTCCCATCAGATGTCCATGATGATCGTTAAAAGTTTTAAAGCCATCAAGGTCAATGAACATCACAGCAAGAGATTGCTGGTGGCGTAAGCCGCGATCCATTTCCACACTGAGTTTATTCATCAGCGCTTTTTTGTTCCATAACCCAGTGAGAGGATCTTGTGTGGCTTGTGCTTTAAGTTCATTCAACATTTGAGATTTTTCCACGGCTTGAACAGCTTCTGTAGAAAAAATACTAAGTAACATTAATTCATGGTCCGAGAATGGTTCTTTGGATTTTCGATAAACTGTAATACAACCAATACAACTATCTTTTGTATTCATAGGAACACAGATAGCAGATCGAATTCCTTCTAGATGAGCAAGTTCATTATTTTTACACAGGGGGTCTTCTGTAACATCTGTTGTGGAAAAAGATTGTCGAGTTTGCACAACCGTACCAGTGATACCTTCACCTACACGTATAGGGGGTTGTGATAGAAACCCTTCGGTAACACCATATCCTTTTACGATGTTTAAAGTGCCTGTTTCAATATCAAAAACACGTATGGTTGCTGCTTCTGCTTGTGTTAATGCAACAGCCGTTTTAACAATATGCTCGAACACATCATCAAGACCATCAAACACAATCATGCGTTCGGAGATCATAAAGATTCGGTCTAATGCTTTGTTTTCAGATAACATAATTAGTCAATGAGCAACGTTATTTGGATTTATTATATATTGCAAACGTGCTTTATTTTAATCTCCCTACAATTAAGTATAGCTGAAAAAAGCGTGTATTGTAGGAAGATATTGACCTAAATGATTGTTTTTAAGTGATAACTGTGGGTTCGTTTTTGCCAGTAAAACCAGGTATATCCGCTATTTTAATGGCTATATTTGCTAAACCTTTTAGTACATCAAAGACATCTTGGTTTTGCTTTTCGGGATCAGGTTCATACTGCTCCATATACAGTCTTAATGTAGCGCCTTCTGTACCGGTACCAGATAAACGAAACATGATCCGGGCATCGGGAGAGAATTTTAATACCAAGCCTTGCTGATCCGAAATACTTCCATCAATGGGGTCTTTATAAGAAAACTCATACGCGTCATCAACTTGGTAATTTTGAAATGTTGATCCTTTTAAGGTATTTAGTTTTTCGCGTAAATTGCTTATTAATTTGTTAGCACTTTCTACATCCAGGCCTTCATAATCATAACGGGCATAATAATGGCGCCCAAAAGTTTTCCAATGTTGCCTGACAATTTCTTCTACGGATTGTTTTTTAATGGCTAACAAATTTAACCAGAATAAAACTGCCCAAATACCATCTTTTTCATTGATGTGATCGGATCCTGTGCCAAAACTTTCTTCGCCACATAAGGTGATTTTTTTTGCGGATAATAAATTGCCAAAAAATTTCCAACCAGTGGGTGTTTCATAACATTCAATACCCAAATGTTCTGCAACTTTGTCTACGGCACGGCTAGTTGGCATTGAGCGCGCTACACCGCATAGCCCCATTTTATATTCTTGAATTAAGTGTGCATTGGCTGCCATTATTGCCAAGCTGTCACTGGGTGTAACGAAAAAATTACGCCCAAGAATCATATTCCTATCACCATCACCATCGGAGGCTGCTCCAAGGTTAGGTGCTTTCGTTGAATTCATGATTTTTAACAATTCTTCAGCATGGGATAAATTTGGGTCAGGATGACCACCGCCAAAATCTTCTTTAGGTTCTGCGTTAATTAGGGAGTCGCTGGTTGCAGTTAAGCTGTTTACAAAGATTTCTTTGGCATAGGGGCCAGTTACGGCATGCATAGCGTCAAAACCAATTTGTAAAGAGCCAGCACGTATACTTGATCGGATGATCGGAAAATCAAATAATTTTTCCATTAGCTCCGTATAATCTTGAACAGAATCCATGATATCAACTTTCATATCACCTAATTGAAAACTGGCAACATTGTTTAAATCGATGTCATCACAGTCCACAATTTTATATTCGCTTATAGATAGTGTATTTTGATAAATGGCGTCAGTGATATTTTCTGGTGCTGGTCCACCGTTGGCCGTATTAAATTTAATGCCGAAATCACCCTTTGGGCCGCCAGGATTGTGACTAGCTGATAAAATAATGCCGCCATGGGTTTCATATTTACGAATTAAATGGGAAGCCGCAGGGGTTGATAAAATGCCCCCAAGACCAACAATGACGCGTTGTATACCATTTGCGCTTGCCATTTTTAATATGATTTGTATGGCTTCTCGATTATAAAAGCGTCCATCTCCTCCAAGTACTAAGGTTTTTCCCGAACAAGTTTGAAAAGTATTGAATATTGATTGAACAAAATTTTCTAAATAATTAGCTTGTTTAAAATGGGTAACTTTTTTTCGTAATCCCGAAGTCCCGGGTTTTTGGTCAGTAAATGCGGTGGTTTCAATGCTAGTCATAGTGATATCGAATTTTGAGTTTAGTTAAATGGTTTTCAAGGAAAATTCCGTTATAAAACAATAGCATGTGTATTTCATATTAGTATTTCTAATTTGGAATTCGTCTAATAACGACAGTCTACCATACAGAATATACTTTTTTTGTCTGTATTGCCTTGAAAAATAAAAATTTGTACCTATGTATAGGTCAGTTGAATTAACCGTCAGATTAAGGAGTATACAGTGACAGAAACTGTTGATGCGCACAAAGAAACCATGGGCTTCCAAACGGAAGTGAAGCAAATGCTTCATTTAATGATTAATGCGCTTTATTCCAATAAAGAAATTTTTCTCAGAGAATTAATTTCAAACGCTTCTGATGCATGTGACAAGTTACGTTTTGAGGCATTGACTGATGATGCATTGTTTGAAAACGATAGTGAATTAAAAATAACCATTGCTTGTGATAAAGAAGCTCGCACAATTACCATTACCGATAATGGAATTGGTATGAATCGACAGGAAGTCATTGATAATATCGGTACTATTGCTAAATCAGGTACTAAACAATTCTTTGATTCATTAACGGGTGATCAAGCTAAAGATTCTCATTTAATTGGTCAGTTTGGTGTTGGTTTTTACTCTGCATTTATTGTTGCTGGCAAAGTGACAGTTAACACGCGTCGTGCTGGTTTAACCGAAGAACACGGTGTTCGTTGGACATCTACTGGTGAAGGTGAGTTTGATTTAGAAACAATTGATAAAGCCACGCGCGGTACAGAAATCATTTTAGAGTTGAAAGAAGAACAAGACGAATATTTAGATGATTTTCGTTTGCGTAATATTGTAAAAACTTACTCCGATCACATTTCTTTGCCGATTCAAATGGCTTCTCAAGAAGAAGATAAAAATGGTGAGATGGAAACAATTAATCAGGTAACTGCTTTATGGAAGCGCAGTAAATCTGAAATTAAAGATGAAGAATATAACGAATTTTATAAACATGTTTCTCATGATTTTGAAGATCCGATGGCGCGTGTTCATACTCACGTAGAAGGTAATCAATCTTATACTTCATTGTTCTATATTCCTAAACGTGCACCATTTGATATGTGGGATAGAGAACGACGCCAAGGTATTAAGCTCTATGTAAAACGTGTTTTTATTATGGACGATGCAGAGCATTTAATGCCAGATTATTTGCGTTTTGTTCGTGGTCTGGTGGATTCTGATGATTTACCATTAAATGTATCGCGAGAAATTTTACAAAAAAATCGTTTGATCGACCAAATGCGTTCTGCGTCTGTGAAAAAGGTGTTGGGTTTGCTGGACAGCATGGCAAAAAATGATCCCGAAGATTATGCTGCTGTTTGGAAAGAATTCGGTATGGTCTTAAAAGAAGGGCCAGGCGAAGATTCTGCAAATAAAGAAAAAATTGCCGCGTTATTTCGTTTTTCTTCAACACATACTGATAGTGAAGAGCAAACCGTCAGCCTTGCAGATTACATTGGTCGTATGCAAGAAGGTCAGAAAAAGATTTATTATATCAGTGCAGAGACTTTTGCTGCCGCGAAAAACAGCCCGCATTTGGAGGTTTTTCGTAAGAAAGGCATTGAAGTATTGTTAATGAGTGAACGCGTTGATGAATGGATGATGAGCCACTTAAATGAGTTTGATGGTAAATCATTTCATTCTGTTGCAAAAGGAGATCTAAACCTTGGCGACCTAGAAGATAAAGACGAAAAAGAGGCTCATGAAAAAGCAGCTGATGAAGCCAAAGATATAGTGAGTAAGCTTCAAGAAGTATTGAAAGATAAAGTTAAGGAAGTTCGTATAACGCACCGCTTGACTAATTCACCATCTTGTCTTGTTGTTGAAGAAGAAGAAATGGCCGCGAATTTACAACGTATGTTGAAATCAGCAGGGCACGCTGTGCCTCCAAGTCAGCCTATATTAGAAATTAATCCAAGCCACGCTCTAGTGATGGGGCTAAATGATGAGCTTACTTCAGAGAAATTTGATGATTGGGCAAATATTTTATTTGAACAAGCCTTGTTAGCTGAAGGTGGTCAATTGGAAGATCCAGCAGCATTTGTAAATCGAATGAATGAGCTATTGGTAGGTCTAAGCAAGTAATTTTGAGTTAGTGCCGTCAATGGATTCACTAGAATTCATTGGCGGATTATGATGATGTTACGGCGAAAATGAAGGATTCTGTTGTAGATCGTTACTAGATTGGCAACACGGGATTAGATGTAGGCCTTGCCATTTACTGAAGTTTAGTGCGTTCATATTACCTCGAGTATCTTCAAAGACAATACGACTTACCTCGGGCCCAGAATAACTCACCATTCTGACCTTAAACATGTTACTTCTCTCGTCAATATAGCACCCATTAACAACTGGGGCTGGTTCTACATTCACTTTATGAGAAACCTCGTTTAATGATTTTCAAGTTTATTGGACTACCATATCGATAAATAGCACTATTTGAATTAAAGTGTAGCATGTGATTGTATGAAAATAAAAAAATAATTCATATTTATTTCAGTTTCAAAGAAATTATATAAAATTCAAGCTCATAGTAAAAAACTTAAATAATAACAGTAGGTTGGGGTATGAATTCATTTATCTTTAACAACAATAGCATGAAATGTGTATTGATTTTGTTGCTAGTTCTTAATGGCTGCACAGAAAATGCACCGCCTATAGACAATGAAGAAAGTCCGGATAACATAACATCTGTTGCAACGAATTATCTGCCCTATGAACTTTTAAGCTTCTCAGCGGGCGTCAATTATTCTACTGCCCTTGGTTTGGTAAATAGTCAAAACCCTGGTTCAACAGATGTTCCTGAAGTGACAAGTTCCGGTACGGCAATCAAGATTATAAATCCTCGTTTTAATCAGGGTGACTATAGTGCTGTAGATTTGACATTTTCTGATTATCGGCTCAATACATTACTGTTCACACAAGATAATAAATTTTATCAGTTGGATTTGAAAGATGTCATAAATCCACAACGAGTACAATTGTCCGCTGAATTTCAGGCAAATAATATTTGTCATGACTGGGATATTTGGGCAGAAGATTTTACCAATTTTATAAACTCACGATATGTTTACAAAATTGCCAATGATTGCCAAAGTAATACAGGTCAATGGCACATGGTAAATTTGTCTATGAATGAGTCTCAACCACCAGTTAATTTGCCAGTAGATATTTATTACTTTATCACCAGCGTTTTAGATAGTGATACCGGTGCTTTAAGCGGTTGGTTGGCTGTAAATCAGAATGGTTTCTTAGTTAATTATGATTCGGAATTTACGCAATCTAATCTTGTGAGGCTGGATAATAATAATTTTCCAATCGTTAATTTTGCTTCGTATTTAATTAAGAATCGTCAAAATCAATTGTTATTATCTATTGATGAAAAAATCCTTTGGTACAATCATCAAACTAATTTACTAGGAAATAGCATTGATATGACGCCAGTGGCGCAGTTTAGTAAAGTATATCAGTGGCGTAGTGATGGAACACATTTATATTTCACAGTAAATAATTTAGCAAATGATAAAGTGACTGTTTTATCATCTAGTTTGTATCGTGTAAAGTTAGAAAATGCTTTACAGATAGAATTACTGTTTACTGATTCAGATAAAATTACTAACCTAGCAATTGGTTCAAACGATGTTGTTTTTTCAGTGGGTAATGATTTGAAGCGTTATTCCACGATGACTTCTTCGATTATCAATATTGCGCCACCAGTGAATTATAATTTATCCATTAACGCTCAAGGTCTTCCAGTATTTTATATGGGTGGCGATACACTCATTGCTGAGTATTCAAATGCGAGTAATTTAACGACACGATTGCTTAAAGTGCAAGATCTAAATCGACAGTTAGATGAAACGCTGGAAAACAATTATATTGTAGGTGTAACTTACCAAAAGACTTGGCAAGTAGGTAAAACTCGGGGAGTAGAAAAAATAGTTTTAGAAAGTTCTGGAGCAGGTTTGGGTAGTCGAATCATATCTGCTTTATCGCCTGTTGAGTATCCACAGATGTTAGCATTGGGAGAATTACCCGTGGATAGCAATCCGAGGCCTTTGGAACGTTTTTACGCCTATGGGCATGACGATATATTAATACAAGGGATATTCAGCAATTTGGTAGAGATATTTTTTATAGATGTGTCAAAAGCAGGGTCTTTAGTGCAAGTGACTAATAATCAATCAACAGAAAGGGTGGTGAATTTTTAACGGTGAGGGTCAAACGTGAAAAAGACTATACCTTATTTGCATCACTCAAGCATGTGATGCAAATAAGGATTACTAGGTCAATTGCTTACGCAGTTGTTAGTGGTAAAAGAACGTATACTAACAAAGCGAAACCTATAAATATGACTGGTACTGTTGAATTACCCATTTGAAACCCCTCCTAATAAAGATTCAAGTAAAATAGAAGATTCTTTGTCTTCGAGGCAATAACATATAATACCTTAGTATTTTACGCAAGTATTTTATTGACGATAAAACCATGGAAAACATACACTTATATAAACAGAGGTTATTTTAAAATGTCTAATCCAATAGATTGTGAGATATATAAAAGCGTTAAAAAAGAAGATACTTATTTGTATTTTAAAAAACCGGTTGATTTTGAGTTAATTCCGGCTGCATTGAGTAAGTCTTTAGGAAAACTAGAATTTGTGATGGCGCTTAAGCTTAGTTTTGAAAAAAAGCTGGCTCGTGAAGATGTTGTTAAAGTAATTGCGAACATTGAACAACAAGGATTTCATTTACAAATGCCTCCCAGTATTAAGTCATTGTTGGCAATTCATAATCCGAAAGTGTCAGGTGATGCCTGGGACAAATGAATTGTGGCTTAGAAAATTTATTGTTTATTTTGAACAGCGCGTGTTATTACACTTAAATTTGGTTGGGCCGTATTAACTGCTGCTCTGTCGAAGTATTTTGAGCGATAATTGAAACGTAAGTTGGAGTTGGAATAATCTTGAAAAAAAACCGATGAATGACATCACCGGTTTCTAAGAGCATTCACGTTTTACAGCACGGTTTAATTTCAAACCGTTTACAGCATATCAACAATCAACTAGCCATGGAAAGCCATACTAGACCCCAACATTGTTAATACAAGACATACCACAGCTAAATACAAACAATAAACTGTATCGTCTTTCATTATATTACTCTTATCCATGCTGTATCCCCTCTCTGTAAGTTTAAAGTACTGTTTAGTCGGCTTGTTCCGACATGTATAAACATATAAGTAAGGGAGGTATAGTGCAAGGAATTAGCCATAGAAGTTTTATGGGATAGGCATTAGGCTTACTTATGATAGGGTATTTTATACACAAATTAAGTAAGGTAAATCTTGAGTAAAAAACTGCGGTATATTTTGGGAGCATTAAAAGCGAGCATAAAAAAAGCGTGGTAAAAACCACGCTTTTTTAGGAGACAAACAGTACTGTATTAACCGTGGAAGGCCATGTTTGCGCCCATGATACCTAGTACCAAGCAAATAGCTGACAAGTAAAGTACGTAAATGGTATCGTGCTTCATTATATGATCATCTTTCATTTTCTACCCCTCGTAGATTGATGTTTTATTTTAACGTGAATGCCTGAAGCTACAGGACGATAAAAACATAGCAAATTACTTGTGTATTTTGCAAGGTTTTTTTTATGAGAATGATAGGTTTATTTTATTACAATATATGTGGTTATACTTTTTCAAATTAATATGTTTTTTGATTTATCTAACTCTTTCAAATGTTTACGCAGGAGAGAGTGTTAAAGTGGCAACAGCTAGCAATTTTTTGTGGCCGTTAAAAAACTTAAAGGCTCAATTTAAAATTTTGTCGGGACATGATTTGATTATCAGTAGTGGTTCGACCACAAAACTTTATGCACAAATAATGAACGGTGCACCTTATGATGTATTTTTAGCTGCGGATCAATCTACCACTAGAAATTTAATTGAAAATGGCCAAGCAATAGCGAACAGTGAGTTTATATATGCAACTGGTAAGTTAGCACTTTGGGGAGCAGATAAAGATCGAAGCGCTCAAGGTTTTCAAAATGATTTACAAAATTTTAATTTTAGATTTTTGGCGATTGCAAATCCTAAATTGGCACCTTACGGTCGTGCCGCATTAGAAGTGATAGAAAATTTAGAATTAAAAGGGGCGTTAAATTCTCGGCTTGTATATGGTGAAAATATTGGTCAGGCCTTTCAATTTGTCTATAGTGGTAATGCTGATCTGGGTTTTGTAGCTGTGTCGCAATTGATGTTGATTAAGGATGCTGGGCACTATTGGGAAATTCCTTTGTATCTCTATAAACCATTGAGACAGTCAGCAGTATTATTAAATCGTGCAAGAAATAATATAGCTGCGAAATCATTTTTAGACTTTCTGAAAGGTTATGAGATACAAAAAGTAATATCTAATGAGTATGGTTATCTTTCAACAACGCAAGTAAAACCAGAGAGATAATTGTATTGATTTGGCCTGCTATTGAATTAACACTGAAGTTGGCGAGTCTTACAACGATTATCCTTCTTCTGCTTGGAATTCCTTTAAGCTGGTGGTTGAGTAACACTCGAAATACCTTCAAACCACTCATTGAAGCATTTGTTGCTATTCCACTTGTGTTGCCACCTACAGTTTTAGGTTTTTATTTGTTAATTCTCATGGGTAATAATGGTTTATTGGGGCAGTTTTCAATATATTTTACTGGCCACAGTTTAGCATTCACTTTTACCGGACTTATTATCGCATCTGTTTTATATTCCTTACCGTTTGTTGTTCAACCATTACAAGCGGCTTTTGATCAATTAGATAAACGGAGCATCGAAGCAGCTTACGTGCTTGGAGCATATCCTTTTCGTGTGTTTTTTAGTGTTGTTGTGCCACAAACCAAACGAGGATTTCTGACAGCAATAATCCTAGGGTTTTCTCACACAGTGGGAGAGTTTGGTGTTGTACTCATGGTGGGTGGAAATATGCCTGGTGAGACGCAAGTGGTTTCCATTGCAATATATGAGTTAGTGGAGTCTTTGGAGTATGAAAAAGCACATTTTCTAGCCGGTGGCTTATTGTTATTTTCTTTTATCGTATTAATGTTTGTTTATGGCTTTAATGCGAGACATAGGTTAGGTCGATAAGATGTTTTCTGCGAAAATAAAATTTCAACGTAAGAATTTTTTACTTGATGCAGATATTGAACTGAATGCTGGGTGCATTACAGCTTTAGTAGGTCCTTCTGGTAGCGGTAAAACCAGTTTTATGCGCTTAATGGCCGGTTTGGAAACACCACAATCTGGTTTAATTTTTTCAAGTGGGCAGTATTTATATAGTGATGAAAAAAATATTTGTGTTCCAGCGCAAAAGCGTAAAGTAGGTCTAATGTTTCAAGATTATGTGTTATTTAATCACCTTAATATTAGCGAAAACATCGCCTACGGAGTAGAAAAACTGGATCGAGAAAGCGTTGTGAAATTTTGGCTGCAGCGAATCAATCTAAGTCACCGAGCCAATGACTTTCCCGAAATGTTATCAGGCGGAGAAAAACAAAGAGTTGCCTTAGCGAGGGCTTTAGCCTGTGAACCAGAAGTGCTTTTATTAGACGAGCCTTTTTCTGCGTTGGATACCATTTTAAGGCATGAATTACGGCGTGAAATTCAACTACTCATAAAAGACAGTGGCATTCCTGTTTTAATCGCTACGCATGATTTAGAAGAAGCCCGATTGATTGCTGATCAAATATGCGTCATGGTAAAAGGAAAAGTTTTACGTCAGGGTGAGGTCAGCGACGTGTTTCGTAATCCTGGTAGTGTTGCTGCAGCAAGAGCGCTTGGATGGCAAAATATATTGCCTGTGCAGAAAACCGATGCAAATGTGGTGTTTGGTTCATGGGGCAAACTCAGGTTATCTCATCGGCCACCACAAGATGTACTTGCTATTGGAATACCCTCTGGAAACATTACCCTTAAAAATCATGAAAATGTTGATACTGATATTGAGGCAAAAATTGTTCATGTCGTGGAGTTAGATGACTATCAGATTCTTGAGCTAAGACTTAGGGATAGCAGTAGCTTGATATTTGAACAGAAAGACTGTTTCTGTCAACTTCAGGTAAATCAATCTATTAGCATTGGATTTGATAGTCAAAAAATAAAATTATTTCACCGATAGTCAACTCTTGGGTTATCCCAAACATCTTTCAAGCCTGTTTAAGTTTTTAATTTTACCTACCGATACTAAGCAAAACTAGGTGTTTTTTTAACAGCATTTGACGAGATTTATCCATCAAATCCTAGAATTTTTATTTGGATAAATAACGGGATATACATTGAAAGATTATATTTTTCCTATATTAATCAGTGGGATGACGATTGCTGCACAATTTTATGTGCAGCATGAATTAATTGCCCCCATTTCAATAGCTGTGGTCAGTGTTTTATGGTTTGTATTATTACAAAAATCACGAAAGCTAAACGATAGAAAAGTGGTCTCCAATCGAACGATCAAACATTCCATTGTGGGTGAAAATGATGAAGTAACAAAAATAACTGCTGGAATGAATGAATTTGTTGCGATGTTTAAAGACGAAGTTATTGTGCTTGATGCTGACTTAACAAGAACCCGCAACTTAATTTCAGAATCTGTTGCTGAGCTACAAAATAGTTTTACGGGTTTAAATGATCAAGCAAGTTTGCAACTGGGGATGGTTTTGCAGATTATAGATAAAACAACTGATGTAGACAAAGAAGAATTAACTGACGAAAAGAAAAAAATGAGTTTTAGTGAGTTTGCTAACGAAACTAATGGATTACTAAATTATTTTATCGAACAAACCATAGACACTAGCAAAGATAGTATGAAAGTTATGCATGGTATTGATGATATTGCCAAGCAAATGACCTATGTCGATAATTTATTAGGTGATGTGAAAGCAATTGCAGATAAAACAAATTTATTGGCGCTTAACGCTGCGATAGAAGCAGCACGTGCTGGAGAAGCTGGCCGAGGATTTGCTGTGGTAGCTGACGAAGTGAGAAACTTGTCACGTACTTCAAATGATTTTAGTGAAAAAATATCTGACGTGATGTCAGGGGCTGTTGAAAAAATACACAACGCCCAAAAGACTATTGAACATATGGCTTCAAGAGACATGATGTTTGCAATCACTTCAAAGCAGAAAGTGGACGCAACTTTTGATGAAATGGATTCTATTAATGATTTTGTTGGAGAAACATTGAATCAAGTATCAAATTCAACTGGAGAGATTACTGAACAAGTGAATGTAGCCATTCGTGCTTTGCAATTTGAGGATATTGTTCGTCAGTTGGTTGAGCAGATTCAACGGCGCATGAATGGTTTATCCAATGTGGCCGATAGAATGGATCAATGTATAAAACAAAATGTTTCAACGGAAGAGTTTCAACAAGTGATGGGTGAAATTTATGCTGAGTTAGGCGAGTTGAAGAGTACTGCGAAAGATAGTGATGATCAATCTGTTATGCAGGCTTCTATGGATGCAGGAGATGTTGAGTTGTTTTAATTGATGTAATGAGTATGTTTCATTTTTGGAATTAGTCGGCGAATTTTCTATTGATAGAAATTTCCGAGTTGAGTTGATAAATAAAGGAGTATATAAATGCCGGTAAGTAGCACAAATGCAGATGATGGTAGCAAAGTTAGCATTATCGTGAAAGGACGTTTTGATTTTAATGATCACACTGAATTTCGTGATTCGTATCAAGGATATAAGAGCAACGCAAGTTATACGCTTGATATGAATGATGCAGAATATATGGATAGTTCAGCTTTGGGCATGTTGTTATTATTACGCGAACATGCTGGCGGAGATAATGCAAAAATTGACGTTGTTGGATGCAAGCCTGAGATCAAGAAAATTCTCGCAATCGCAAATTTCCAAAAATTATTTGATATTAAATAATTTTTTGTAGTTCATGAAAATTCTTGTCGTTGATGACGAAGATTTAAATGCATTTTTTCTTAAAAAAATGTTGGGTAAAGATGGGCACGAAGTGTCTGTTGCAAATGATGGTGAGCAAGCGATAGAAAAGGTTTCTGAAGACATTCCGGATCTTATCCTTATGGATATATTGATGCCGAAATTGGATGGCTATGAAGCAACTAAAATTTTAAAAAAAAAGTATGAAGGAAAATTTCTTCCGATTATATTTGTATCCGCGCTAAGTGCAAATGAAGCTTTAATTAAATGCTTGGAGCATGGTGGCGATGATTACATCAGTAAGCCGATTGATAAAGAGGTTTTGACAGCAAAAATAGTAGCAATGGGACGTACAATACGCCTCCATCAGGTTAATGAAAATCAAAATAATATTTTAAAAAAACAACAGGCTCAATTGGATCATGAAAAGCGTCTTGCAGAGGAAATTTTTAGTAACCTTTTACATAAAAATGATTACGATCCAGAGTTTATTAGGTTTTATCACAAGCCAGCGGATACATTTAATGGTGACGTGCTATTGGCGGTTAAAAGTCCACGCGGCGGCGTAAATATTTTATTAGGTGATTTTACTGGGCATGGATTGGTGGCAGCAATATGCGCCTTGCCAGTAGTTGAAATATTTTATGCAATGTCTATTAAAGGGTATTTAATTCAAGATATTCTTTTAGAAATTAATTATAAAATTTGTAGTTTGCTACCAAAGGGACGTTTTTTTGCGGCAAATATGATCCACATTAATCAAGGAGCCAATTATCTCGAAATAATCAATGCTGGAATGCCTGATGTATTAATTTATAATGAAAAAAAAGGTATTCAGAAACGGTTTATTTCTCACAATATTCCATTGGGGATTATGGATAATAGCGAATTTGAAATCAGTTCTGAAATTCATGAGTTTGAATCCGGTGATCATATCTTTGCGTATTCTGATGGTTTACTTGAAGCAGAAAATATAGATTCAACAATTTTTTATGGCCAAACACGCCTTGAGCAAATAATTGAGAATAACCTGGAATCACCTAACATGGTTAATACCGTGCAAACTGATTTGGAGTTATTTTCTGATAAAGAAGACTATAGCGATGACGTTAGTTTATTGGAAATTGTGTGTAGCGTACCACAGAAGAAGATTATTTCAACATCCTTGAAAGAAAATCGTGTCAAGGGAAATTGGGAATTTTCTTTGCATTTAGATTATCTTAATTTAAAACGAGAAGATTCGTTGCCAATAATTATTTCTATGCTTACGGATATTGACAAAAAAAATATGAATCGTGAGGTATTATTATTGTTGGTTACTGAAATGTTTAATAATGCATTGGAACATGGGCTTTTAAAGTTGGATAGTGTTAACAAAAATACAACAGAAGGTTTTACGAAATATTATGAGGATAAACATACAAGTCTCCAATCTCTAAATGATGGTTATATCAAGGTTAACTTTTGCCAAAAGGAGTCTAAAAACGGAGGAAAACTTCACATTTCTGTTGAAGATTCCGGGAACGGATTTGATGCTAGTCGAATATTAAGTGAAACAGTGGAGATGGATTCGAGTGCAATGCATGGATTGAATTTGATAAATTCATTTTGCAGTGAAATTGAATTTAATGAAAAAGGTAATGAGATTCGAGTTATATTGCAACATTAAACGTAATTAATTGCGCACTGTAATACTCATTTGATATAACAAAACTTGTTTCCTATCAGCGAATCCTATAACCTGAGGCACTACCTTGGTTGTTTAAAGTGAGTCCAAATGCCAACGCTTTACCCAGATATTAAAACTAATTTGCAGCACAGTATATCCGTAGATGATACCCATGTTTTGCATGTTGAAGAGTGTGGTGATCCGGATGGAATACCTGTCTTATTTTTGCATGGTGGCCCTGGAGCAGGAATTGAGTCATATCATCGTCGATTTTTTGACCCAGAAAAATATAGAATGATTTTATTTGATCAGCGCGGTAGTGGGAAATCTACGCCTCATGCTTGTTTGACAAATAATACCACACAAGATTTAGTGACAGATATTGAAGTGATCCGGCAGCAATTGGAGATTGATCAATGGATAGTATTTGGCGGTTCCTGGGGTTCAACTTTATCCTTAGTATATGCAGAAACGCATCCTGATCAAGTTAAAGCGTTGGTGTTACGAGGTATCTTTTTATGTCGAGAAAAAGAAATACAATGGTTTTATCAATCAGGTGCTAGCTATATTTACCCTGATTACTGGCAAGACTTTATCGCTCCAGTACCAGTGAACGAGCGTGATGATATTGTAAACGCTTATTATAAAATTCTTACCGGTAAAAATGATATTGCACGAATGTCTGCGGCTAAAGCCTGGTCGTTATGGGAAGGTCGTACTGCCAGTATCGCTGCGCGTAAGGAGGTAGTAAATCATTTTAGTCGGACACACACGGCACTTTCAGTTGCTTTAATTGAATGTCATTATTTCGTGAATAACTCATTTCTAACTCCAAATCAAATTCTTGAAAATCTTGATAGTATTCGACATATTCCTGCTTACATTGTGCAAGGACGATATGACATGATTTGTCCAATGCAAAGCGCCTGGGATTTACATCAGGCCTGGCCTGAAGCAAAATTCACCGTAGTAAAAGATGCAGGTCATGCAGCTTCAGAACCGGGGATTATTTCTGCATTGGTTGGGATCATGGATGAGTTAGCAAGAAAAGATGTATAACAGCCCAGCTCACCTTTCGTTTCTCCGATACCTGCGTTAAAAGTGCTCGTTCACGAAGAACAGAACGTTCAAGTGTCGCGTTTACAAAGATGTAATAAAACGACCATTGGTGAACTCGATAGCTGCTCCTGCACTGTTCTACCTATGCCCATCCATGGGCTGGCTAGTGCGCACCTACATGGGTGTGTACCAAAGACGCTCTTGGGCGAGGGGTGTGAGCAGGATGCGGAAGCTTTAGTCTCGGAAAAATTAAAGGCAATTTGAGCTGTTATAACATTTCGGTATGACGTTGGGATTCATATAGATATTGGATTGGGTTGATATTGACTAATGCCCCTCATACATTTTATTTATTTCATCTTCAAAATGTTCTAAAATAACCTTGCGGCGAATTTTTAGCGACGGCGTGAGTAAATGGTTTTCATCTGTCCAAGGTTCAATGCTCAGTGTTAATTGCCTTACTTGGGTATAACCCGGAAAATGATCTAAACAGCTGCATAATTCACTCAGCACTTTGGATTTGACTCGGTTGTCTTCTAAGCTTTCTGGTTGATCTGGATCTAATGAAAAACTTTTTGCTAACTTTTTCCATTGATCGGGATCGAGTACTGCAATAGCGGTTAAAAAAGGTTTAGATTCGCCAATCACAATTGCTTGTTCAAACAGTGAATGCAAACAAATGGCGATTTCCATATCGACAGGTGGGACTTTTTCGCCATTGGATAATACAAGAATTTCCTTTAAACGCCCTGTAATGTATATGTGATTATTTTCGATTTTGGCTAAATCGCCCGTTTTTAACCACCCATCTTCAGTAAACATTTCTTTGGTTGCTTGTTGGTTTTTCCAATAACCTGACATAACGCAGTCACTTTTTGTTTGCAGCTCCATCTTGTTATCAAGTCTGACATCAATGCCGGGCAAGGGGGTACCTATACTCGAAGGAATATTATCTTCTAGTGTATTAACACTAATGACTGGACTTGTTTCTGTTAAACCATAACCTTGTAAAATAGGTAATCCAAACGAAATAAATAAATGAGCGATGGTATCAGGTAGCGGAGCGCCACCACTAATAGCAAAACGTAAACGTCCCCCAAGTTTATCTAATAGTTTTTTTGCGACCACTTTATTGAGTAAAGGCCAAAATAAAAATCGCCAAGATTTCTTACCTCTACCTTGTATATATTCAAACCGTTCCCAACCAATGCTTTCGGTTAGTTGAAAAAGTTTACGTGCGATAGGTGATTTTGATTCTAATTGAATTTGTATCTTGCCATACACTCGTTCGAATATTCTCGGTACGGAAATTAATACTGTTGGCTTTATCGTGAGTAAGTCTTCAGCTAGTTGTGGCACTGATCGACTAAAAGCCACCGTTGCACCACACATCACTGGAATGTAGTAACCGACTGTACGCTCAAGTGTATGTGACAGGGGTAGAAATGATAAAAATAAATCATCTTTGTATATTCTTACTGAGTGAATTCCAGCATTAGCATCACTGAGTATATTTCGGTGGCTAAGCATAACCCCTTTTGGTCGTCCGGTGGTCCCTGAAGTGTAAACAATGGTGGCTAGTTCATTTGTGTCAAAGCTTTTGTAGGAATCATCCAAAGCAAAATTTTCATGTTCAATTAGCCAATCGTTATAATATGAGCAGTGTAATTTTTCATTTTGCTCGTTCATATCTTTTAAACAGATAACGATCGGCGGCGAATTTAAATCATTGTTTGCATTTTTTAAAGTTACCCATTGTTCCTGGTTTTCAATCAAAATAAGTTGAATTTCAGCTTCATTGATAATATGAGCTACATTATCAGCTCGATCATTGGGGTATAGAGGAACACTGATAAGCCCTTCTGCCATGCAAGCTTGCTCAATAAAAATCCATTCCGGACAATTTCTTAGCATTATGCCAACACTTTGTCCTTTTTTTAATCCTATGCCTAGTAAGGCTGAGCGATAGCGGTTAATTTGATCAAGTGCTTGACGCCAGCTATATTTTCGCCAGCTGTTGGACTGGTGATGAAAATAACGGTAGGCGGTGGCGTCAGGATTACGGTTAACGCGAATTTGAAATAATCCATGAAGCGTGTTTGCTTCATCTATGTTTATATAATCTTCGCTAATGAGTTCCATTTCATTGATTCCTTGTTAGGGCGATGAAAATTTGATTTCGCTGCGCTCAGTCTCTTATATACAGTAAAAAAGTGTTAAATTTCAAATTATTATGTTTTATTCCAACGTACTGATTTGTAAATGGATATTTTTTGTTATTTGGTAGTCGAAACTTAGTGACGCGCGATATTTGGCCTAAAATATCAAATTGATGTATTTTGGGCTGATTTTTATAAGAAAAAACAAGGGTTTATTTGCTGTCTATTTCAATAAAGTATTGATTTAACTGGACGATATCACTATCAGTTACCTTAATTGGTAGCTCATATTCGTGCTAAAATGGACACCACAAAAATCAATGAGCAATCAATCTCGCTCTTTTTTAAAAGTACAAGATAATAAATCGAGGAAGGTCGTAGACTTTATGTCTGAACAGGCAGTTCGGCAAATTGAACTTAAGCAAATCTGTTTTATAGATGACAGTAAAACTTCAGCGTATGTGACGAAAAAGTTGTTAAAACAACAAGGTTATGCTGTTGATCATTTCCCAGATGCTGAATCTGCTCTCGAAGCGCTAATGGAAAACGAATATGATTTGGTAATCACCGATTTGATGATTTCATCGGATGGTGGGGTGAATGGTGATGATTTGATTCGCCTAATACGACATAGTGGTCATCCTACGAAATCAATAATTCCCATCATGGTTGTTACGGGTGCAAGTGATAACGCAATATTTGATGAATTGATAACAGCTGGTGCAAATAAAGTTTTATCAAAACCCCTGGATGGAGAATCGTTACAACAGGCAATTAACGATTTAATTCCTAAGTTGACTGAGTTTTCACCAGCCGATCATTTATCCCTTGCTGAAGAATCTGTTGGTGATGTTCAAGTACAGGACGTAGTAACTCAAGAATCAAGTGACTCCGAGTTAATGGATCTAGATCTAGAGGTTCAATATGATGATGTGATTACTGATTCCATTTTACCTGACCTTAATATTTCGAAACGATCATTTGATAGTGAAAATAAATCTAATCGTTCATCAGAAGGTGCAAAAAAATCAACAGTTCGAAAAAGTAAAAAGTTAACCGATATTAAATCGTCAGATATTATTGCTAAAAATGCAGTACCCAAACGAAAACCAAAACCTAAATTAGAGAACGAAACTGCTATTCCTGTTTTAACAACAAGCATTGTACCTGCAAATAAAGTATCACACGCAAACTCTGTAAACAAAAAATCTAATAAATCTATAACAGAACAAATTGAAAAAATAGTTGAACAGGAATCAATTGTAAAAAAATCGAAATCAAACAGGAAGCCATCAGAAAATAAAGCGAATTTTAACACTGAAGTTAAACCTGTATTTGGTAGTTTTGAAAAACTAGAAATTCACGATCCAAATGCAGATAGAACGACATCTGATGAAATTTCACAGAGTATGATGCAGTCTATTCAAAATGAATTGACGCATATCGATGAGCTCGCTGCTAAAAAGTCAACAGTCGTAGCGTCGGAACAAGCTAATTTGTCACCGGCACCAAAAGTAGCTGAAGAATTAAAAGCTGTTGCACAGCCTGTCGCAACACAAGCTGCACGGCCTGAAGTCATTAAGCAAGAAAATTCTTTTGTTGAAAAGCCGCCTAAAGAAAATCAACAAAAACATAAATCAGAGGATGAAAACCCTTTACTCTCTCTGTTAAGTCATATGGAAGAGCCAGGTTTAAGTGATGACTTTTCTATAAATAAAAAACAAAAAACTAAATCTTTTCCCAATGTTAATATTGCTATATCAAAATCAGTTTGGATAATTTTGGTGCTAGTGATGGTCGTTCCCGCAAGTATTTTTTGGTATTTGGGTCAGAGAGCGATTGATGTAAAAGTTGTTGAAGTTCGTCAAATTCCCATACACAGCGAAATTTCAGTTCCTGGTCGTGTGGTGAGTAAACGCAATATCGAGGTAAGTGCTCGGGCTGCTGGCCAAATAATGGAAGTTAAAGTAAAAGAAGGTGACAAAATTAAAAAAGGCCAAATAATGGCCCGTATGGATGATAAAGAAGCGAAAAGTAATGTTAAGCGTGCTCAAGCAAGATTGATGAGTAGCCAGGAAGATGTTGCTGCAACTAGCAAAACTCAGGAGCGTTTACAACGAGCATTAGACTTAGGGGCCGTTGCGCGACAAATTGTTGAAGATGCCGAAGCCGCTTGGAAATCTGCAAGCGCAAGACAAAGTGAAATTGAAGAAGAATTAATTAGTGCGGAATTGAAGCTTGATCGTCTCCAGATTAAAGCGCCATTTAGTGGGTTGATTACCTCAGTGTCAGTTCAAGAAGGGCAATGGTTATCCGTTGCGGAGGAAATTCTGACGTTAGTTGATATGGACCAACGGGTAGTTGAGATTCGTGTTGATGTCAGTGACAGTGCTCGTTTAAATGTTGGTCAAGAAGTAGTATTGAGTAGCGAAGCATTTTCAGGTAAGTCTTGGAAAGAAAAGATTGTCAAAATTGGTGAAGAAGCAAAAACGGAAGATTCAGTAAATGTCATAAAAGTTCAGACCAGCTTAGGTTCTAATGCACCAAAACTCAGAATTGGTCAGCAAGTTGATGCAGAAATTCGTGTCGCTTCAAGGAACGACGCGTTAACATTACCACATAATGTTTTGTTTACTCATGAGGGTTCGCCTCATGCTGCAGTGGTAGAAAATGGAAGGGTCGTTTTTATTCCCGTCGTTACAGGTATTGAAAGTGTAACTCACGCTGAAATTATTAGAGGATTACGCGCCGAGCAGGAAATTATTGTTCCCTCTCGTGTGCCATTGGAACCAGGTATGAATGCAGTGGTGACTAATTCCAAAATAAATTCTGATTGATATGCTTGAATTACAGGGTATCGGTAAAAGCTATCAACGTGGTGCCGAAACTTTAATTGCTCTCGAAAATATAAATTTAACGATTGAAAAAGGTGATTTCGTTGCGATCACTGGTCCTTCCGGTTCCGGAAAATCGACATTATTATCAATTCTTGGTTTTTTAGATAACCCTAGTTCAGGCAGATATTTATTTTCAGGAAATGTGGTTAATCATTTCTCTGATGCAATATTAGCTAAAATTCGTAACCAACAAATCGGTTTTGTGTTTCAATCCTATAATTTAATACCTCGCTATACTGCTTTAGCAAATGTGAAATTGCCTATGGCATATGCAGGAATTTCCCCGGAACTCAGAGTAAAACGAGCAAAACTTGCGTTAAAAGCAGTTGGTTTGATTGACCGTATGCACCATAAGCCATCAGAACTATCGGGTGGCCAACAACAACGTGTCGCAATTGCCAGAGCAATCGTAAATAATCCCAGTGTCATTATTGCAGATGAACCAACCGGTAGCTTAGATGATCATTCCACGATTGAAATCATAAAGTTGTTTCAGCAATTGCATCAAAGTGGTAAAACTATTGTGTTTGTTACGCATAATATGGATTTATTACCTTATGCGACTCATGTGTTGAAGCTTGAAGCAGGGCATCTCGTTTAATGTTAATAAAATCTATTCTTGAAGATTTACGTCAGGCATTCAGTGCCATCAAAGAAAATCGCCTCCGTACCATAATGAGTATTACCGGTATTGCAGTGGGTATTGCTTCTGTAATGACTGTTGGTGTAGTTAGTCAAAGTGGGAAGGATTATATTTACTCGGAATTGTCGACTTATGGTTTGAATTCACTTTGGGTGTATCGGAAATGGGAAGACGACAATCCCTTTTCTAGTCAACGCGAAGGAAGGGGTATTACAAACGAAGATTATGAAGTGTTGAAAGGTAAGTCTTGTTGTCCCAGTGTTTTATCTATAAGTCCCAAAGTATATCCTGATGATTGGATGATAAACTTGCGTGTGGGAAATACTTTTAATCGATCGAGTGTCGAAGGCGTGGATGTTGATTATTTAAAAATTAATAACGACGAGATAGCGAGTGGGCGTGGATTTCGCAAAAAAGATATTATACGAAGGCAAAATGTTGCACTTATTGGAATTAAGACTAAAACATTATTGTTTGGGGAAATGGTGAATCCGCTAGGTAAAAGTCTTTATCTGGGTGATACAAAATTTGTTATTGTTGGTGTATTGAAAGAAAAGAACCGGGATTTTTTGAGCGCTATTGGTGCTACGCAGGGTTATGATGAAAATGATCGTTTATTAATACCCTATACTCGGTATCAACAAATTTTAGGAACAAAAGATATTCATACTCTGCGTGCTGAAGCGATAAACCAGCAGTCGATTGATTTTGCGTTGGATGAAATTACTAGTATATTAGATCGTCGACATAACCAACGTTATGAATATCAAACGGAATCCATGCGTGAATGGATTAATACTACGAATAACATTTTGGCAACAATTTCCAATTTGGGTGCTGTATCCGCGATAGTTGCATTACTTATTGGTGGCATTGGGATATTTAATATTATGTCAGCATCTGTCATGGAGCGTACTAGAGAGATAGGCATACGTAAGGCTTTGGGTGCTACTCAACGTGATATTATGGTTCAATTTTTAAGTGAATCTATGTATATCAGTGTAATCGGCGGTATTCTTGGTAGCGCACTGGGTGGAGTGGTGTTGTTGATTATGGTTTATTTGGCTGGGTTTTCCTTAACTGCGGCATGGGGTTATCTGTTTATTGCCATTCTTATGTCCATCCTTGTTGGTTTGTTGGCGGGATTTTTTCCTGCTCGTCATGCTTCTAATTTGCCACCGGCAGAAGCGTTACGATACGAGTAAAAAAGTATTAGTCCAATATTTTACGAATATTATTCATTTCAATGAATTGCTTTAGAGTTGTTAGGCATTGCATTGAAAGACGAGGATGTAGTTTAAGTGGCTAGTTGAATGACTTTTAATGCGATGGTTATTTTTTGTGGGTCTCTGGAATGGATATATTGGTATTAGATAAAGTTCCGATTAATGTTGAGATACCAGTAAAATTATTGACTTCATAAACAAATTTAACAACGCCAAGTTGAGGGTAAATCCATTGAGTTCCAGATAATAAGTAGCTTTTTGAATTACCAGCTTGTTCAATATCAAATATGTTAAGTTCTGTAGATATGTTTATTGCATATGCTTCAAAATCTGCATAAGGGGTGGTGGCGGTTTCGATGCCAGTGAACTCTAATTCAAGTAATTTATACTGGCCCGCATCAACACAGTCGTTATTTTCGTCACAGCGTTGAAGTTTTTTTGTGAAACTATTTGTAGCGACCATTGAACTTATATCACTAGGATAAAGCGTTTCGCCGGTTTGAGTATCATCGCTATCTAATAACCACAATATGTCACCGCTATTTCCAATGGCTTTTAATATTAAGTCTCCTTGGTTATTTTGAGAAAAGTATTGGGGTAAAAATGGAGTTGTAAAATTTCCACTCTCCACTTGTTCCTCAAATAATAAATTTGCGATATTTGTATTTGGTTCGATTTCATCTTTGTTTAACAAGGTAATTTTGTATATTCCGGTGCGGTCATCATTTGCAGATGCATCTAGTATCGAATAGCTTAGGCTATCTCCACCTTGATAGGTTATCAGAGAGGTATCTTTAAGTAAGTAATGAGGTTTTTCCTCAATACTGCAAGCTGTTATCGAAGTGATTAACAGTAAATATAAGACAGATTTATTGTGCGCCATTATTGCGTTCTAGCTTGCGCTTTTGCCAGTTTTTCAATACCAAATAACGCCAAACTATTCGAATAATGAGACAGCCGAGAATTGCTGAAACCACGCCACAAACAAAGCAACCTAATAGGAAAGGTTGCCAAATAGTAGATAACCCCGTTGTCAACCATTCCATAGTGAGAGAAAATTCAATTTCCATCACGGGTGTATCCAAAATCCATGTGCCAACAAGGTAAGCAAAGTAAAAAATGGCTGGCATGGTTATGGGGTTGGTGATCCAGACTAATGCGACTGCTATAGGTAAGTTTACCCGAAGTAATAATGCGCCGGCTACGGCAAGAGCCATTTGAAAAGGTACGGGAATGAATGCGCAAAATATACCCACGGCAAATGCGCCGCTCACTGAGCGTTTGTTTAGATGCCAAAGATTAGGGGCCAGAACTAACCGACCAAACACGCCAAGAGATTTGTGCTTTTTAAGTGTTGCTTCGTCCGGTAAATAACGTTTAATAAATTTCTTTGGCATGTCTAGTTTTTATAGTTATGTGTTTACGCTCATATCAATTATTAATGTAAATCGCCTAATCTAGCATAAAGCATCTATTTAAATTGTCCATAGTAACTCATTATTAATCATACAGTATTTTGGTTTTGATCAATGCATAAACGGCGCCGGTACCACCATGTTGTTCTTGGGCTGAACTAAAGGCCAATATATCGGGAATTTGTTTCAACCAGTGATTAACCATCGATTTTAGTTTTGGGGCGCTTTTTACAGACCCCTTGCCATGGATGATAATAACGCATTTTTTACCCATAGATTGGCTGTTAATTATAAAAAGACCAACTTGCTTGCGTGCTTGATCAATTGTTAATCCATGTAAATCCAAGTGAGCTTCAATTGGAATCTTCCCCGTGCGCAGTTTTTTTAGTAATTTTGCTTGAACACCGTGGGTGGAAAAACTTACTTTTTCATCGCTTTGAACAGTATGATGATCTTGAGCATCGGACAAGCTGTAGTCTATATATTCCGTATCGTCTACCGAGTGATTAAATTGAGATTTTTTACGTTTTTTATAGGGCGGGGCATAATTGCCTTGTTTTAGCTGTTTTACATCTTCCATGGCTTCGTTAAATAAAGATTGGTCAGCTTGAGATAGTTTGTTCTTTTTATTCATGAATTGTCCGTGTTACATTAAGCTGGTATAGTTTCCACTCGTCTGATCAAATTTTGGCTGTAATTCATTTGCACACAATGTCTTTATTCATACAATTCTACCACTGGGAAACGGAATAATATGGATATATTGGTAAGCAATGACGATGGTTATCTCGCCCCGGGAATCATAATTCTTGCAGAAAAGTTACAAACTATCACACCAAATGTCACTATTGTTGCTCCTGAAAGAAATCGAAGTGCATCAAGTAGTTCCCTAACATTAGAAAATCCTTTACGTCTTACGCAAGTTTCTGAGCATGTTTATTATGTCGATGGAACGCCAACGGACAGCGTACATTTAGCCATCACTGGTTTGTTGGATAAAGAACCCGATATGGTTGTTTCTGGTATTAATAATGGGGCTAATTTGGGCGACGATGTCATCTATTCTGGTACCGTGGCAGCTGCTATTGAAGGTCGTTTTCTTGGGTTGCCAGCGATTGCGATTTCTTTAACAAGTTTTGAAGGCAAACATTACAAGACCGCAGCGCATATTGCATGCGAAGTCATACAGCAATTACTACAGCATCCGATGCCATCAGATACGATTTTGAATATCAATGTTCCCGATTTGCCTCTTTCAGAAATCAAAGGTATAAAAGCCACCCGTCTGGGTAGTCGTCATAAAGCAGAGCCTGTGGTAAAAGGAACTGATCCACGGGGTAAGACATTGTATTGGATTGGCCCACCTGGCGATGAACAAGATGCTGGTCCGGGCACGGATTTTCATGCAATTAGTGAAAACTATGTATCAATTACACCATTACATGTAGATTTAACTCAGCACAAAGTGCTTGATGCAGTGAGCCAGTGGGCTGAAGGTATTAGATTATGAATACACGACATCAGGGTATTGGTATGACATCCAAACGTACCCGTGAACGATTGGTTTCTCGCCTGAGAGAAAGTGGAATACAAAATGAAAAAGTATTAAATGTAATTGGTAATACGCCTCGTCACATTTTTGTGGATGAAGCTTTGGCTACCCGTGCCTATGAAGATACTGCCTTGCCCATAGGCTTTGGTCAAACCATATCTCAGCCTTATATAGTTGCTCGAATGACTGATGCATTATTTTCCACTGGGCCGTTAAAAAATGTACTGGAAGTTGGGACCGGTTCAGGGTATCAAACAGCGATTTTGGCACAGATGGCGGAACAGGTTTATAGCGTTGAGCGCATAAAGGACTTACAATTTAAAGCGCGAGCAAGATTACGAGAGTTGCGATTAAATAATGTTCGATATAAACATGACGATGGTACTATGGGCTGGCCCGAGCAAGGGCCATTTAATGGCATTATTGTAACTGCCGCACCCGTGGAAATTCCGGAACAATTGTTGCGACAATTAGCCATTGGTGGTCGAATGTTGATTCCATCTGGCGATGATGGCAAGCAACTTTTACGATTAATTACTCGCACTGAAGAAGAATATGAAGAGCAATTGTTGGATGGCGTGGCATTTGTTCCATTACTTGATGGCGTGAGTTAGACGCTAACCTAAAAAATTACTTTATATTCATAAATGAAACTATTTTCCCCTTTGTATAACAAAACTTTGCAATGGTCGGCACATCGAAATGCGCCGAGATATTTATCTGCGTTAAGTTTTGCTGAATCTTCATTTTTTCCTATACCACCTGACGTCATGTTAGCACCGATGTGTATAGCCAAGCGCAGTAAAGCCTGGCATTTTGCTCTGTTGACTACCATTTTTTCAGTTATCGGTGGCTTGTTTGGTTATTTAATTGGTTGGTTGGCTTTTGATTTGGTTGAGCCTTTGCTCAAAGACATGGGGTATTGGGAAAACTTTCTAAAGGCGAGTGCTTGGTTTAATGAATGGGGTATCTGGGTTGTATTAATCGCTGGATTTTCTCCCATTCCATATAAAGTTTTCACGATTTCTGCTGGTGTTGTGGGTATGTCTATATTGCCCTTTGTTCTCATGTCGATACTAGGTCGTGGTGGACGTTTTTTTCTAGTGGCCGGATTGATGGTTTGGGGCGGCGAAAAAATGGAACAAACAATAAAACAGTACGTAGAAGTCATCGGCTGGTTGGTCGTTGTTGCGGCGGTACTGGCTTACGTTTTTCTAAAGCATTAAACCGAATTCGATGTGAAATATTCGGGCTAAAATACTGAATGCAGCATAGAGCGCATGGAAATAGGGCCTAATTTCAAGAAGTTATTTATATCAATTCTAAAAAACATCCTTATATTAACTATTGTTATTGTACAAGGATGCGGCACTTTAGTGCATCACAAGGTGGAAAGAGGTGATAGTTTGTATTCCATAGGATTTTACTATGGACAGGATTACCGAGACATAGCACAATGGAATGACATTCCTGCTCCTTACGCGTTGCATCCAGGCCAATGGTTACGGGTAGCACCGCCGGAAAAGGAATGGTGGGAAGGGCGTAAGCGACACAAGAATAATAAGCCATTAAGATCTGATAAGAATAACAACAAAATAGCGAGAGTCGGAAATAAAAATAATAAATATCCGATTAAATCTAGGCCTGTGCAAACTGAGGATTTTACGGATAAGGCTAGCCCGGTAGGGCAATGGTCTTGGCCTTCAAAAGGGGAGCTATTAAATCCTCAGAAGAAGTTCTCAGAGCGCAATAAAGGGATCGATATAAGAGGTAGGCAGGGGCAGCCAATACGTGCGACGGCTGATGGCAAAATAGTTTACAGTGGTAACGGGCTGATTGGCTATGGCAAGCTTATTATTATTAAACACAATAAAAACTATCTTAGCGCATATGCTCATAATGAAGCGATGTTGGTAAAAGAAGGTGAAATTGTGAAGCAAGGTCAACATATTGCTCAAATGGGTTTGACACCTGATAAACGTGTTTTGCTGCATTTTGAAATTCGAAAAAATGGTAAACCTGTAGACCCGCTGCGTCTTTTGGCGCAAAAGTCCCGATAAAAGTGGAGATACGAAATGAAGCAAAATCAAGACGTTGATGTGGGTGAGGAAGCTTTGTTAGAAACAGTAGATGAACCATTTGACGACATAGAAGAAATACCGCCAATACCGACACCTAAAGCATCAAAGAAAAAAACACCTGTAAAAAAAGAAGTCTCTGACGGTCAGCTGGACGCGACCCGTATTTATCTTAGCGAAATTGGCTATTCACCTCTACTCAGTGCTGAAGAAGAAGTTTACTTTGCACGTCTTGCTCAAAAGGGTGAAGAGGCTGCTCGAAAGCGCATGATAGAAAGTAATTTGCGTTTAGTTGTGAAAATAGCCAGGCGTTATATGAACCGTGGTTTAGCATTTCTCGATCTAATAGAGGAAGGTAATCTCGGTTTAATACATGCGGTAGAAAAATTTGATCCTGAGCGCGGGTTTCGATTTTCTACCTATGCAACATGGTGGATTCGTCAAACCATAGAACGAGGTTTAATGAATCAAACACGAACAATTCGTTTACCGATTCATGTTGTTAAAGAGCTTAATGCTTATTTACGTGCAGCGCGCCATTTTGCGCAAACGCAGGATCATGAGCCAACACCGGAAGAAATTGCAAAACATCTTGATAAACCCATTGATGATGTGAAGCGCTTATTAGGACTTAATGAGCGTGTAACTTCAGTAGATACCCCTTTGGGTAAGGACTCGGATAAATCCATTTTAGATGCAATTCCTGACGAAAATAATGGAGACCCCGCGCAATTGCTACAAGATGAAGATTTTAATCGGCATCTTGAGCTTTGGTTAAGTCAGTTAAATGAAAAACAAAAGCGCGTCGTTCAGGGGCGTTTTGGGTTGAATGGTCATAAGATGTCAACTTTGGAAGAAGTGGGTAACGACATTGGAGTAACGCGGGAGCGTGTTCGTCAGATTCAAGTAGAAGCGCTGGCTAAGCTGCGCGATATTATGGAGCGCGAAGGATTTTCTGCCGAAGCTGTTTTCAATTAAATCATGAATAACCCAGCTGCGACATTGCGCCCATCAGCTATTAGAAAGTTGTAGGTTCGGCAAGCAGCTGCGGTATCCATTATTTCAACACCAATACCCTGTTGTTGTAAAAATAGATAATCTTCTGTCGCAGGAAAATGAAGCTTCACGCCAGTTCCAAGTATAACTAACTCTGGTTTTAGATCCGCTATTGTTTGAAGGTGATTTTTGGTCAGTGAATGTGGATTTTCGACATTCCACTTTTCCAATAATTTTTCTGGCGTTATTATGAACGAATTTTTGAGCTTCAAAAGTCCCGTATTTCCACGTTGTTGGTTATTTTCTAACGGCGAACTGGATTTATCCGTTGATATTGGTTCAAAAACAACGATTTCCCCTATCTCGTATGACCTTATGGTATAGGCAGCAGTATTATAATCAGGGTTGATTTGCATAGTTTTATTCCTGGTATTCTTTGTAAATAATGGCACATTCTAACGGAATAAATGTCTATTGCGAGTAGTAGTCAGTTTTTATGTCGAAAACTGCCTTTTTCATTGACACAAACCCTGCTCACAAGTAAGGTTGCGACCTTTATTTGTGCACATAATATAAAGAGTAAAATTAGGCCATAGTACGTGTTTTCTGACTTTCAACGCATAAACCGGTTACCCCCATACGTTTTCAATATAGTGAATGAGCTGAAAGCTCAAGCACGCACGCGAGGGGAGGATATCGTGGATTTTGGCATGGGCAATCCAGACCAGCCAACGCCGCAACATATTATCGATAAGTTGGTTGAAGCTTCTCAGCGCAAAGATACCCATCGTTATTCCGTTTCTAGAGGCATTCCGCGATTACGTAAAGCTATCTGCAACTGGTATAAAGATCGATATGCCGTACAGTTGGATCATGACAGTGAAGCCATTGTTACTATAGGATCTAAAGAAGGATTAGCACATTTAGCCCTAGCGACGTTAGGTACAGGTGATACTGTATTGGTTCCAAATCCTGCATATCCTATACATCCCTATGGATTTGTTATTTCTGGTGCAGATATTCGACATGTACCTTTGATTCCCGGGGTAGATTTTTTCGAGGAGCTCGAAAAGTCGATAAAAGACACGTGGCCAAAACCGAAAATGTTGGTGCTAAATTTTCCTGGAAATCCAACAACACAATGTGTTGACTTGGATTTTTTTGAGAAAGTCGTTCAGGTGGCAAAAGAACACCAGATCTGGGTTGTGCATGACCTTGCTTACGCAGATATTGTTTTTGACGGTTATAAGGCGCCATCTATTTTGCAGGTGCCGGGTGCGAAAGACGTGGCAGTTGAATTTTTCACGTTATCAAAAAGTTATAATATGCCAGGTTGGCGTGTCGGGTTTATGTGTGGGAATCCCACGTTGGTCGGTGCATTAGCTCGTATGAAATCGTATCTGGATTATGGCATGTTCACACCTATTCAGATTGCTGCTATTACTGCTTTGGAAGGCCCTCAGGAATGTGTATCTGAAATTCGAGATATGTATCTTGAACGTCGTGATGTGTTGTGTGATGGCTTGAATAATATTGGTTGGAAAGTCGAAAAACCAAAAGCCACAATGTTTGTCTGGGCACAAATACCAGAGCAATACCGTGAAATGGGTTCATTAGAATTTACAAAATTATTATTAAAAGAAGCAAAAGTCGCAGTATCACCAGGCATAGGTTTTGGTGAATATGGAGATGACCATGTACGTTTTGGTCTAATTGAAAACGCACATCGAACACGACAAGCGATTCGCGGTATTCGTGAAATGTTTCGTAATGGAGAGAAGAGTGGAAGCAGTTAAAATAGGATTACTCGGTCTAGGCACTGTTGGTGGTGGAACCGTAAACGTACTGACACGTAACGCAGAAGAAATATCCCGTCGTGCTGGTCGTGGAATTGAAGTAGTGCATGCTGCTGCAAGAGATATTTCGGTTGCGCGTAGTTGTGACGTAAGCAATATGCGACTAACTGAAAACCCTGAAGACGTAGTGAGTGATCCTGAAGTTGCTATTGTTGTGGAGCTGATCGGTGGTGATACATTATCAAGAGAATTGGTAATGAAAGCGATTGCAAATGGCAAGCATGTGGTCACAGCGAATAAAGCGTTGATTGCCAAGTATGGCAATGAAATATTTTCTGCAGCACAAAAAAAAGGCGTCATGATTGCTTTTGAAGCAGCTGTTGCAGGTGGTATTCCTATCATCAAAGCGTTACGTGAAGGCTTGTCTGCTAATCGTATTGAATGGCTGGCAGGTATCATCAACGGCACGGGGAATTTTATTTTAACGGAAATGCGTGACAAAGGTCGTGACTTTGCTGACGTGTTGGCAGATGCGCAACGTTTGGGTTATGCCGAAGCAGATCCTACCTTTGATGTTGAAGGTGTAGATGCGGGCCATAAGCTTACGATACTTACATCGATTGCGTTTGGTATTCCCTTGGACTTTGATAGTGTATCCATGGAAGGTATTACACAAATCACTCAACGTGATGTGACTTATGCAGAAGAGTTAGGTTATCGCATTAAACATCTTGGTATTGCTAAGCGCACTGAGAAAGGTATTGAAATGCGCGTACATCCTACTTTGATTCCAGAGCGTCGATTGATTGCTAATGTTGATGGTGTAATGAACGCCGTTTTAGTCAAAGGTGACGCTGTTGGACCGACGCTCTATTATGGCGCTGGTGCCGGATCTGAGGCCACTGCTTCTGCGGTTGTTGCGGATATTATCGATGTAGTGCGTATGTTGACTAGCGATCCTGATAACCGTGTACCGCATTTAGCATTTCAAGCGGATTCTATTAGTGAAATTAATATTTTGCCGATGTCAGAAGTGGAGACAGCTTACTATTTACGAATGAATGCCGATGACAAGCCAGGTGTATTGGCTCATGTAACGGAAATTTTAGGTAACTCTGATATTTCTATCGAAGCTGTTATTCAAAAAGAACCCGAAAATGTGGGCAACGAAGCTGAAATCATTATGCTAACCCATAAAGTTAAAGAAATTAATATGGTTTCTGCTATTGAACAAATTGAAGCGCTAGAAAGTATCACCGATAAGGTGAGTAAAATTCGCGTAGAAACACTAGACAAAAATTAAGAGGTTAATCATGCCATTTCGCCAACGTTATACAGGACTTATTGATAAATATCGCGATCGTTTACCGGTACATGATGACACTCGCATTATAAGTTTGGGTGAAGGAAATACACCACTTATTCGCTTGCATAATATTCCTCGTTTATTGGAAAAGGATGTAGACATCTATGTTAAGTATGAAGGCCTAAATCCTACGGGTTCATTTAAGGATCGTGGTATGACCATGGCTGTAACGAAAGCTGTGGAAGAGGGTAGCAAAGCCATTATCTGCGCGTCGACAGGTAACACTTCTGCGTCAGCAGCAGCCTATGCGGCTCGTGCAGGCATTGCAGCGTTTGTATTGATTCCTGATGGGCAAATCGCAATGGGCAAGCTAGCGCAAGCCATGATGCATGGTGCTGTAGTGATACAAATCAAAGGAAACTTTGATGACGGTATGCGCTTAGTGAAAGAAATGGGCGATGATGTTCCAGTGACAATTGTCAATTCTATTAACCCCTTTCGTTTACAAGGGCAAAAATCTGCAGCATTTGAAATTATCGAAGAACTGCAAGGTGTGCCTGATTTTCATTGTTTGCCTGTCGGAAATGCTGGAAACATAACAGCACATTGGATGGGTTACAGCGAATATTTTTCTGATGGAATAGTCAATAAGCGACCGCAAATGGTGGGCTATCAAGCATCAGGGTCAGCACCTTTTCTCAGAGGTGAAATGGTTGATAATCCAGAAACTGTTGCCACAGCGATTCGTATTGGCCATCCCCAGTCGTGGGATAAAGCCTGGGTTGTTAATAAAGAATCCAATGGTTGGTTTGATGAATGTTCCGATGACGAAATATTGGCAGCGCAAAAAATGTTGTCTTTGAAAGAAGGTGTTTTTTGTGAGCCTGCATCAGCGACATCTTTAGCAGGTGCTATGCGTGATATTAAATCTGGCAAAATTCCTGAAGGTAGTCGAATAGTATGTACTTTAACGGGTCATGGATTGAAAGATCCTGATACAGCGATAAAACAGTCCCAAGGCACTATACATAGTGTGGATGCCACTATGGACGCTGTCAGAAAAGCAATTTTAGATAATATGAATTAATCTAATAGATGGTTTGTAAGAATATGAAAAATTTGGATTTAATTCAGCTAAACCATGTATAAACAATCTAAAAAAGTTCAGCGCTAACGGCATAAAAATTGATACCTTCATCACAGAAATTAGTGGATGAAGCCGTACAAAAACAAAAATATATGTCGATAACATAAGTAATCAATTTGCTATGCCATCTAATTATGTGTGGATAAAATAAATGTCTCAATTTGTCAATAAACTAGTTATAGAAAGTGTCCGTGAAGATGGGAAGCGATTTCGACCCAGTGATTGGATTGAACGATTGTCAGCAAATATGGGAACGTTTGGGGCTGATCATCGCTTGCATTATGCCCAAGAGTGTAAGCCAGGTGTGGTTAACGGAGAAAAATGCCTAATTGTTGATAATTCTCTGGAAGTGAGTAATCCAGCTGCATTTCAATACATAATGAATTTTGCTAGTTCAAATAATCTGAGATGTAACAAAAATCCAATAATTTCAGCTGCTTAGGCTCAAAACTGTCTCGATTACTTTTTAAGTAGAGGGGCTTACTTCATTGATTAACGAAAAGCATATAGGTTTACCCTATATGCTTTTCTTTTATCTCATCTAGTGTTTTGCAATCAATACATAATGTTGCTGTAGGGCGCGCTTCTAGGCGGCGAATGCCGATTTCAATACCACATTGTTCACAAAAGCCATATTCCCCGGATTCTACATCCGCTAATGACTCATCAATTTTCTTGATTAGTTTGCGTTCACGATCTCTAGCACGTAATTCCATGGCAAACTCAGATTCCTGACTTGCTCTGTCATTTGGATCAGGAAAGTTAGAAGCATCATCCTGCATGTGGTGTACAGTACGATCTACCTCTTCCATCAGTTCCTTTTTCCAAGCATCTAATATATGTTTAAAATGCTCAACCTGCTTATCATTCATGTATTCTTCGCCCTTTTTTTCCTTATAAGGCTCGAATCCTTTGAATTCACTTGATTTTGCAGAAGTTTTTTTCTTTTTCGCGGCCATCTGATTTCTCCCATGGGTGCCGGAATTGCTAGGACACGACTTTTTACCAGAAAAGGTGTGTCCTAGCAAACATTTCTTACTGCTTTCGACAATTTAATCTTGTCTATTTCCATGAATAAGATAAAACGATTTTTTGCTTATTTATCAAATCATTAATGGTGTAAAATAGAGCAAGACTATCTGCATCAAAAAGTGATGTAGCTGAATCAAAACTGAAACACTTAGGATATATTTATGACAGATTTAAAGGCATTAATCTTCGACGTGGATGGCACGCTGGCTAATACGGAAGAAGCTCATCGACAAGCATTTAACTACAGTTTTAAAGAAGCTGGCTTGGATTGGGAATGGGACGTTGAGCTATATACCAAACTCTTAAAGGTTACTGGCGGTAAAGAACGCATTCGTTACTACGTCGAAGAATTTTTAAATCAAGAGATTGAGCAAGATAAAGTCGTCGCTTTGCACTTGGCAAAAAATGAACGATATCAATCTGTCGTTTTAGATAAGCAATTGCCTCTTCGTCCTGGAATAAAAAGAATCATTGAGCAGGCTCGAGAACAAAATATGACAATAGCCATAGCCACTACAACAAGCCCAGGAAATGTTAATAATTTGGTGAAAGCTTGTTTTGGTGATGATGCATTGGATTGGTTTGCAATCATCGCAGAAGGAGAGTTAGTGCCGATTAAAAAACCTAAACCCGATGTCTATGAATATGTATTAGAGCACTTAAATTTGTCAGCTAAAGAATGTATTGCGTTAGAAGACTCTTACAATGGTGTAAGGGCTGCCACTTGTATCAACATGCCTACTTTGATTACTTCAAATAATTATACTTCAGAAGATGACTTTACAGGCGCAATGATTGTGTTAGATTCATTGGGCGATGAGCAGGAGCCATGTCATGTATTAGCATCAGAAATTGATGTGAAAATTGATGGTATGGTGAATTTAGACACGCTCATTGAAATGCATAAGACCTATACAAAATAATGCAACATATTCCGGCGATCCGTATGACGGAAATAGCCCCATTTCATGTTATGAAGTTGTTGGCTCGTGCACGAGAATTGGAATCGGCAGGCCGTTCTATCGTACATATGGAAATTGGTGAACCTGATTTTGCAACACCGCAGCCCATTGTGCAGGCTGGTATAGACGCTTTGCGTAAAGGCCATACGCATTATACACCAGCCTTAGGACTAAGTGCTTTACGTACAGCCATTGCCGATGACTATCAAGTTCGATACGGCGTTGAAATTGATCCAGATACGATTATTGTTACACCAGGGTCTTCTGGGGCGTTGCAATTAGCCTGTGGTGTTATAGTGAATCCAGGTGACGAAGTTTTGTTAACAGATCCGGGATATCCATGTAATAAACATTTTGTGCAATTGATGGGTGGTATACCTAATTTTATTCAATTGTCTGAGGAAAATAATTATCAGCTTACCCTAGATGAGATAAAGAAAAACTGGAGCCCCAAAACTCGAGCAATAATTTTGGCCAGTCCCTCAAATCCTACCGGAATTGTATTGGATGATGAGTTGCTAGAATCGGTGGCGTTGTTTGCAAAACAAAAAAATGCCTACTTAATTCTTGACGAGATATATCATGGGCTAATTTATGGTTCGCAGGCTAAAACGTTTGCCGGTCGCTTCGATAACGTTTTTATTATCAATAGTTTTTCCAAATATTTTTGTATGACAGGTTGGCGAATTGGTTGGCTGATATCGCCAAAGGCATTCGTCAATGATGTTGATAAATTAGCACAAAATATTTTTCTTGCTTCATCTACGCCAGGGCAATACGCAGCATTAGCGGCATTTAGCGATGAGAGTATTCAAGTTTTGGAATCTTATCGGGCCGAATTTCAACAACGACGTGATTATTTGTTCGAGGCGGTACAGTCTCTGGGCTTTCAAATTAAACATAAACCAGCAGGTGCGTTTTATTTGTATGCGAATTCTAGTCAGCTAGCGGACGATAGTTTTCAATTAGCGGAAGGTCTATTGGAAAATGTTGGGGTGGCTATCACTCCAGGAAAAGATTTTGGTGAATCCAATGCTAGCGCTCATGTTCGATTTGCGTATACAACCTCCTTGGCTCAATTAGAGTTGGGAGTGCAAAAAATGCGCTCATATTTTGGAAAATAATCATTCACACTTTCCAAAGTAATTTATTCAAACCTACTGTGAATGTATAAAATATCGCCAAGTTTAATTTAATTGGCCTAGTTTAAGCATCGTATTGCTTCTAAATTCAAGAAAACACCTTTATAAGTCGATGATTTAACCAAGATATTTTATAAATTGATTATTGTTTAATTACTTCCTATGGCCGTCAAGACCCTAAAAGATAAGCATTTAAAAATAGGCAAAGCCGTTAAGTGGCATGTCTATGATGGTCAGGGTCGACTGCTATTGAAAGAAGGCATGATTATTCGTAGTCAGGCTCAAATTGATAAGCTCATTTCCCTTGAATCGTTTATTCGTGTTGATGAAGACGAAGTTGAATTAGAAGAAATTTCCGTTAATGACGCGCTGAGCCCATTTCATCATATTGAAGAAGTAGTAGGTCAATTGGATTTTTTATTTAACGAAATTATTTTTAAACCGACTAAATTGAAGAAAAAATTAGCTGAAAAATTATTATTAATCAGTGACAGCATTATTGAGCTTTGTGAATACGATATGGATGCAACCATTGGTGCAATTCATTTGTTAAAAAAATTCCCCTACACAACTGTTCACCCACTTTACTGCTCAATTTTATGTTACGCCTTAGCAACGACAACAGGTTTGAAAGATCGTCGATTAAATTCACTTATATGCGCTGCATTGACCTCAAATCTTGGTATGTATGATTTACAAAAAGAATTGTTAGCTCAACCTGGACGTTTAAGCAAGGAGCAGCAAACCAACCTGGAAAAACATACTATGCGTAGTGTTATTTTATTGCGCCGTTTGGGAGTGCTGGATCAACTCTGGTTAGAAATTGTTTTGCAGCATCATGAAAAGCAAGATGGTACGGGGTATCCTCGTCAATTAAAAGCGGAAGAATTTGTTCGGGAAGCGCGCATATTAGGATTGTCAGATAGATATCATGCCATGGTATCCCCTAGAACCTATCGTGATGGCATGTCACCCACAGATGCTTTGAAAAAAATATTTCAAGAACGTGGTCAAGAAGTAGATGAAGGGCTGGGTGCTACATTAATTAAAGAAATGGGAATATTTCCTCCAGGTGCGTTTGTGAGATTGGCAAATGACGAGTCGGGCATTGTTGTGCGCCGCGGTAAAGATCGCACGAGACCCATAGTGAAGGCGATACTAAACCATAACGGCCAGCCATATAATCATTTTAAAACACGTGATACTGACGAAAAAGATTTTCGAGTAATTGGTTTATGTAAACCCATGGAGCCGTCCGATTTTGACCTAGCAGACCTTTGGGATTATAAATTAAACTAAATGGGTTCTTTAACAATCCATTAAACTACTGTTTGTCTAGCATTTCTTGTTCTTCTGATGCTGTAATTTTAAATTGATCCAAATACATCACCGTTGCGCCAGCTACAGCACAAGGTAAAATAATAAAATTCACAAATGGAATCATGGTGCCAACCATGACAGCACCACCAAAACCTAAAACTAGTAAGCGTTTTTGTTTCAGTCTTTCACGCTGTTGTTTAAAAGCAATTTGGTGATTACTGAGCGGGTAGTCAGCATATTGAATAGCGAGCATCCAAGCACCAAATATCATCCATAGTGCAGAAGCGATAATGTTTATCCCAGGGATAAAAAAGAAAAACAAGAACGGCAAACTACGGGTTAATGAATACATTAATTTGTGAAGTTCTTCTTTTATCGCGGTAGGTGCTTGTGTGATGACAGAGTGCCATGGAGAATCGTCTAGTAATTTCTCACCAGTAATGTGTTCTTCAACTGCTTCGGCTAGGATGCCATTAAATGGTGCACTAACAAAGTTGGCGAGTATCGTAAAACTAAAATAAAGTAATACTAAGCTAGCGGCATACACCAATATCCAAACTAGCCAAGATAGCCACTGTAACCAACTGGGAAGTTCTAACATGAGTTGTGAAATTAGTCCCTCAACCCAACCAAACATTAAAATAAAACCTGTGGCAAAAATTAACGTATTTATGATGAGAGGCACGATGACATACTGACGAATGCCTGGCTGTCGAATTAATTGAAAGCCTTTGAATAAATATGCTGCTCCCGAAATAGGATTGTTTTTCATTGTTGTATTCCTTGTTTTGCTAATAAGGCCGTTCCGTAAGCAGCTTCTGTTATTGTTGCTTTGCTAACAGGTACCTCTAGCATTTGTTGTCTTATTTGTTGCCAGCGAGTATTCACACTGCCTCCGCCCATGGTTTTTATATGAGTAGGATAAGGTGCTCCAAGTTCCGCTAATTTTTCGTAAGCCGTTTTTTCAATGTTAGTAATACCTTCTAACATACCCTGAAAAAAATCTAGATCACTATTTGGACGTGGCGTTAATTTTGGCGCTAGATCTGTGTCGTTTATCGGAAATCGTTCGCCTTTTTCTAGTAGTGGGTAGTAATCTAATCCGGTCGACTGATCAACGCGTAATTGTGTCGTCAGTATTGTAATTTGTTCAAGATCAAAGTATTTATTTATCACAGCACCACCTGTGTTAGACGCGCCACCCACTAACCATGCATCGCCTAGACGATGACTATAGACGCCATAGTCCGGTGCATAAATAGGTTTTTCGGCAAGAATCTTTACAGCAAGTGTTGAGCCTAAGGAGCTTACAGCGTCGCCTGGTTTGTTGCAGCCCGTGGCAATGAAGGCAGCGATACTATCTGTTGTTCCAGCAACGATTTGTGTTGTTTTACATAAGCCAAAGGTTTTTGCTATTTGTGCTGATATAGAGGTAAATATCTTACCCGGCGTATATACATTTGATACTAGATGCTGTTGACAATTTAACACCTGTATCCAATCTGGCCAAGTTTGGTTAACCGCGTCGTAGCCCAATTTTAAACTGTTGTTTTGATCACTAAAATTAAATTGTTGAGTAAAAACACCTGCAAGCCAGTCAGCTTGATTCAAGCATTTAGTTTGATGTCCGGGCTTGTGTGTACTTAGTAATGATAAACATTTTGCTAAACCAGAGCTAACGCCATGCGCAGCGCAATTTTCTGGTGCAACTTGCTTAATTAATTCTGCCTCTGCTTGATTATTTTTGTCGTTGTACATATATGCGTCGCTAAGGACAGTGCCGTCAGAATCGCATAACAGTACGGAGCCTGAAGTAGCATCAATCGCAATCGCACGAACTTGAATGCGGTCAATTTGGGCTAAAAGGTTGTCTAGTACCAAATGACAAGCTAACCACCAGTCATGTGCTTGTTGAACGAGATGTCCATTTTTAAGGTGGGAGCCGGGTAACGTAATGCTAGCCTTAGCAACAATAATATTTTCATCATTAATTGCAACGGCTCTGCAGCCACTAGTACCGATATCTATCCCAACATAAAGCGACTTCAAGGCAGTTGTACCAACTCCGGTGCTTGCCATTGTGGGTTTTTATGCTCAGCAACAACGGTGGTGTATATTCCGCCGCGTACATTAAATTCAGCGGTAATGCGCATGAATCGCGGATCACAAGCGGCAACTAAATCAGCTAAAATGTCATTAGTTACTTTTTCATGAAAAGCACCTTGATCTCGAAAAGACCATATATACATTTTTAAAGCTTTCAATTCGACGCATTTTTGATCGGGTACGTACGCTATATTAATGGTTGCGAAATCTGGTTGGCCTGTTTTGGGACATAAGCAGGTAAATTCCGGGACATCAATCCGAATCGTGTAATCAGATTGTGATTGAGGGTTATCAAATGTTTCAAGATTTTTGCTTGGCTGGCTAGGCATTGGTTGCTCTCTATGGTAGCTTTAAGGGTTTAATTCGGGCGTATTCTAACAGTCAGTCAGCTGATGGCCAAATGCAGATTTATTTTTGCAGGGGTATGTATAAGCCATTGTTTTATTAGTATTTTATAGAGAAAGTAAATATTATTTATGCGCTTAAGTAAAATTAAACTTGCAGGATTCAAATCTTTTGTAGACCCAACCACCGTTTATTTGCCAAGTAACCTCGTCGGAGTGGTTGGCCCTAACGGTAGTGGTAAGTCAAATATCATTGATGCAGTGCGATGGGTAATGGGCGAAAGCTCAGCTAAGCACCTGCGTGGTGGCTCAATGGCTGATGTTATTTTCAGCGGTTCAAGTTCACGAAAACCCGTGGGTCAAGCGTTTGTTGAAATTACATTTGACAACACGGTTGGTAAAAAGCTGGGCGGTGAATACGCCGAATATGATGAAATTTCTATCAAACGTTTAGTTACCCGAGATGGGCAGTCAAACTATTACCTTAACGGTACGAAATGTCGACGTCGCGATATTACAGATATCTTTCTAGGTACCGGTTTAGGTCCGAGAAGTTATGCGATTATTGAACAGGGTATGATTTCTCGTTTGATCGAGGCGAAACCTGAAGACTTGCGGATTATGTTGGAAGAAGCTGCCGGCATATCCAAATATAAGGAACGTCGTCGCGAAACACAAAATCGCATGAATAACACCAACGATAATCTCACACGAATAAACGATTTACGTGAAGAGATGGACAAACAGTTGGAAAAATTACAACGACAATCTAAAACTGCTGAAAAATATAAAATTTTAAAACAAGATGAACGTAAACTAAAAGGTGAGTTGCTTGCCTTACAATGGCGAAACATCGATATTGAATCGCGAGAAAAAAATCTTGCGGTAAGTCAATTTGAAACAACGTTAGAATCTGAAATCGCTTCACAACGTTCCTTAGAGGCAGGTATCGAAAAACACCGTGAAATACATATTGAAGAATCCGATGTTTTTAATGAGATTCAAGGTAGGTTTTACCAAATCGGTGCAGATATCGCGAGTAAAGAACAAAGCATTCAGCACGTAAAAGCACGTCGAAATGAATTAGAAATGGATTTAAAGCAAATTAATAGCGATTTGCAAGAAGCTAATTTTCATCAAAACTCCGACCAAACTCGGTTAAACGAATTACATGAAAAAATAAAAGAAGTTACGCCTAAATTAGAAGAAGCCAAAGAAAAAGCTGCGTTTTCTGCAGCGCAATTGGAAGAAGCTGAAAATGCGTTGAGTGATTGGCAACAGGAATGGGATACGTTTACACAAAATTCTGCTGAACCCGCAAGGCTTGCAGAAGTTGAGCAAACCAAGATTGCGCATATGGAAGAACAATCCAGTCAATTTAAAAAACGGCACTTAAAATTGATTGAAGAGTTTGGTACCTTAAAAACAGATGAATTAGAATCAGAAGTTGCTAACTTGGAAAGTAGTTTAGCAGAAATGCAAGCGTTGGTTGATGAGTTACATGAAAATCGCCAGAACTGTCAGCAACAAATATCTGATGTTCGTCAACGTAACCATGAGATCACAGAACAACTTTCTTCAAAACGTCAAGAAATGCAAAAACTCAGTGGACGTATTTCTTCATTTGAAGCCTTGCAAGAAGCCGCCTTAGGAAAAGCAGATTCCCAATTATCAAATTGGTTACAAGAACGTAGATTAGAGGATGCACCAAGACTTGCACAAGGCATCGAAGTTAATGCGGGTTGGGAAAAAGCCATTGAAACCGTATTAGGTTTTCACCTCGAAGCAATATGTGTTGATGATTTGGAAAATGTCACGAGTTATGTGTCAAGTTTGCATGGTGAAAATGTTGAATTTTTAAGTCGAAGTGCCGGCACTCAAACAAGTGAATTAAATTCACAGCTAATCAGTTTGTCCAGCCAATTAAAAACAGAATGGCCTGTTAGTTCTTTGCTTGCAGGAATATATTGTGCGGAAGATGTGACGGCTGCGAATGCTATACGTTCCCAACTTAAAGATCATGAATCTGTCGTAACAAAAGATGGTGTATGGCTTGGTAATAATTGGTTGCGTATAAACGAAGGTAAAAGTGATCGTGCGGGTGTTTTACAGCGAGAGAAAGATTTAAAACAAGCGCAGCAGGATTTGCTAGCAGTCAATGAAAGTATTGAAATACTGGCTGAAGAGCAAAATGCTGGCAAAGATGATATGCAAACGTTTGAAACTCAACGTGATGAGATTCAAAGTCGATTACGAACTGAAGAGCGTCAATTAGGGGAAATCCGAGCTGAGCACCGTGCGAAACATGCGCGCACCGATCAATTAAATAAGCGTCGTCAAGTTATTCAAGCAGAGCTGGACGAGTTAAAGACACAAATTGAACGTACCCATGAAAGCACTCAGGAATCCCGTGGTCGGCTGGAAACAGCTGTTGATGCCATGGAGCAAGTTGAATCAACTCGCGATAATTTGCAGTCTCGTCGTGATGAAGTACGAAATGCGGTGAATGAAGCACGTTTTACGTCAAATTCTGACGCTCGGCATGAGCAGGGTTTTGAGCTTGAACTAAAATCTAGTACATCTGCTTTAACGGCAACTGAGCAAAATCTTTCCCGAGTAGACCAGCAGCTTTCAACATTAAATGAACGCAAAAATCAACTCGATGAATTGTTAAATGAAGATGACAATCCTCTGGGTGAGTTAAATGAAGCACTCGAAACATTACTGGCAACTCGAATAGAAGTTGAAAACCAGTTAGCTGATGCTCGACGCAAAGTGGAAGCGATAGATGCTGAGATGCGTGCATTAAGTGCGAAAAAAGTTGATACTGAACAGTTGGTACAAAAAGCGCGTGAAGCTTTGGATAAAGCTCGGATGGATGCGCAAACGCTTAAAGTCCGCCGACAAACAATTCAAGAACAACTGGTTGAAGCCGGTTATGAATTGGAGAGCATATTTGAAGGTCTGCCCGATGACTGCAAAGTCGAACAATGGGAGCAAGATTTAGCGCAAATTGCTCAGAAGATTCAACGCTTAGGTGCAATTAATTTGGCAGCTATTGAAGAATATCAAGAGCAGTCTGAACGAAAAACACACCTTGATAGTCAATATAAAGATTTAGTTGAAGCGCTTGAAACATTGGAAAGTGCAATTCGTAAAATTGACAAAGAAACAAGAGCGCGCTTTAAAGAGACCTTTGATCAAGTTAATTTGGGCATGAAGCAAAAATTCCCGAAATTATTTGGTGGCGGAGAAGCGTACCTCGAGCTAACCGGTGAAGATATGCTCGATACCGGAGTAACTATATTAGCGCGACCACCGGGTAAGCGTGTTAGTAATATTCATTTATTATCGGGTGGAGAAAAGGCGTTAACAGCGGTGGCGATGGTATTTTCGATTTTTGAACTAAACCCTGCACCATTTTGTATGCTGGATGAGGTTGATGCGCCATTGGATGAAGCCAATGTTGGGCGATTTTCTAACTTGGTTAAATATATGTCAGAACAGGTGCAGTTTATTTTTATTAGTCATAACAAAACCACCATGGAAATTGCAGATAACCTTAACGGGGTTACGATGCATGAACCGGGTGTTTCAAGAATGGTATCAGTTGACGTGGAGGAGGCTGCAGAACTTGCAGCAATGTAAATATGAATGCAGATAATATTATTGAATTTGTGATGGATCCGCTTAGATTAACATTAATCGTTGCTGGCGTCGTAGTGGTATTGGCAATTTTGATTTTGGGCCGACGTTCGAGCAAACAACGGGATATGATTTATAGTGGATCTTCCCGAAAAGAATATTCATTTAATTCTATGCCAGATGACATGCTAGTAGATGAAGAGGTTATAGTTTTACCAAGACGTAAAAAAGAAAGTGATTTATTGGCAGAGTCAGATTCGCAATCTGACGAACATTTTAGTGCCAAATATGATGAACAAGCTGCATCAGGAACTGAACAACATGTCGAAGCTACTATAAAAAAGGATCTTCCTTTACCCGGGGATTCACAGGATAAACCTGAGTCTCAACAGACTGTGGAGCCAAAAGCGCAAGCTGACGTTAAACAAAGCCAACCAGCACAAGCAAAGAAACCTGCGCCAGTTCAACAACAATTTGTTGTATTATATGTTATCGCTGCAGAAGGCAGAGCATTTACTGGCAAGGCTATTTTTGAATCCACTCAAACATTAGGCATGGCGCTGGGGAAACATAATGTATTTCATTATCCTGCAGATGCAGCCTATGTTGGGGATTCCGCCTTTTGTATGGTTAATATGACGCCTGAAGGCAGTTTTGATATTGAACATCTTGATGATATCCAAACGAATGGCGTGAGTTTAATATTAACATTACCTACAATGTATTCTGATGGTTTAACGGTTTTTTCAAACATGCTAGCAGTTGCTCAAGCATTATCGAAAAAATTGGGTGGTGATATTATTGACCAAACGCGGATGCCACTTACTGCTGAGTTGGTAACGAATATGCGAGCAGATATAGAAAATTTTGAAAGCCGTTTCCGGCAAAAGAATCCAGTAATGGAATCTTAATATCAAGTTGTATTTATATTTAGCCCGGGCGTAGCGAAGCGAAACCCGGGAGCCCAATCTCGCTAATTTACTCAATAGACACAAATGCCTCAAAAACCTACCGTAGAAAAGAAAATTAATAATCTGAGAATGGAAATTCTCGAACATAACCACCGATATTATGTCTTAGATGATCCAGAAATACCCGATGCAGAATATGATCGTCTGCTTCGAGAGTTGCAAGAACTTGAGAAACAACACCCTGAATTTATTACTGATGATTCGCCTACACAACGCGTTGGTGCCGAACCATTAGCCGCTTTTAGTCAGGTGAAGCATGCTGTTGCCATGCTTTCTTTAAACAATGCATTTAGTGAGCAAGAGATTCAAGATTTTGAACAGCGAATTAAAGATCATCTTGATTTAGATACTGTTGAATTTTGTGCGGAGCCTAAGCTTGATGGTTTGGCGGTGAGTTTACGATATGAGTCAGGTCATTTGGTTTTATGCTCAACTCGAGGCGATGGGGCTACGGGAGAAGATGTCACTCACAATGTTCGGACGATTCAATCGGTGCCTCTTAAATTACGCGGTAAGAAAGTACCTAAGCTGCTAGAAGTGCGTGGTGAAGTATTTATGCCAAAAAAAGGATTCGATGAACTGAATCAGCGGCAATTAAATGCTGGCGAGAAAGTTTTTGCTAATCCCCGAAACGCCGCAGCAGGTAGTTTGCGTCAATTGGACCCTAAAGTAACCGCAGAGCGGCCTTTGTCTATCTATCTTTATGGTTTAGGGCAAGTGAGTGAAGGGTTTGAATTTACCGAACATTATCAAATGTTACAGAGTCTTAAAGAGCTAGGTTTTCCAATTTCTCCAGAAGTTAAAATTGTTCAAAGTGCGGAAGGTTGTTTAGGCTATTATCAGCAGATCTCAGAAAAACGTGATTTGTTACCTTATGAAATTGACGGTGTCGTCTTTAAAGTCAACAATCTTCAGCTTCAGAAGCGTATGGGTTTTATATCACGAGCACCTCGCTGGGCAATAGCACATAAATTTCCAGCTCAAGAAGAATTGACAAAAGTATTAGATATAGACGTGCAAGTAGGTCGTACTGGTGCAATTACCCCCGTGGCTCGTTTGGAGCCTGTTTTCGTAGGCGGAGTTACCGTAACAAATGCAACCTTGCATAATCAAGACGAATTAGAGCGAAAAGATATTCGTGTAGGCGATACCGTTATTATTCGGCGTGCAGGTGATGTGATTCCACAAATTGTGAGCGTGGTTGTTTCAAAGCGCCCCAAAGGCTCTCGAATTTTTAAATTGCCAGCGCGTTGTCCCATATGTGATTCAGAAGTGGTTAGAGTGGAAGGGGAAGCGGTTGCCCGATGTAGTGGTGGGCTGTATTGTCCCGCGCAACAAAAAGAAGCTATAAAACATTTTGCTTCTCGCCGTGCATTAGATATTGATGGCCTTGGAGATAAATTGGTTGAACAGTTCTTTGAAGAAAAACTCATTTCAAATATTTCAGATTTATTTCATTTGAAATTCGAAGATCTGGTTAAGCTAGAAAGAATGGGGCAGAAGTCTGTCGAAAATTTGTTAGAAGCCATCGAGAAAAGTAAAAATACGACGTTGCCTCGATTTATCTATTCCTTAGGTATTCGAGAAGTAGGTGAAGCAACAGCTTTATCTTTGGCAAACTACTTTGGCGATTTGAATAAAGTGCAAACTGCTGATCTAGAAACATTGCAATCAGTCCCTGATGTTGGGCCTATCGTTGCGGCAAATATTGTGAGTTTTTTTCATCAAGTTCACAATCAAGAAGTTATTGATAAATTGCAGGAGTCAGGAATTCACTGGCCAGAACATTCTGTCTCAAAAAACAAGCAAGTTTTTGATAAAATGACATTTGTGCTAACGGGCACTTTATCTGATATGTCACGTAGTGAGGCCAAAGCAGAATTGCAAGCCTTAGGTGCAAAGGTTTCTGGTAGTGTTTCTAAAAAAACGCACTATGTTATTGCTGGCAGTGATCCAGGTTCAAAAGTGGATAAAGCAGAAAAGCTTGGTGTAAAAATACTAGATGAAAATGATTTAAAAGAATTGTTGGAAACACCCGAAAACTACGTATAATTTTCAGGTGTTTTGTATAGAACTATGGCTTGTGAATTTCAATTTTAGCTGTTGTTTTCAATTTTTCAATATACTCATTGATAATGTTATTTTGAGCGACTTTTAAAATCTGTTCCTGAACAGATTCAAATGCAGGTGGATCAACCTTTCTAGCCTGTTCCAATTTAATAATATGCCAACCAAAACGTGTTTTTACAGGTCGATTGCTGTATTCACCAGGTTTTAATTTTTCTACTGCTTCTGAAAAACTTTTTGCCATTTGATTTGGGGAAAACCAACCTAAATCTCCACCGTTAGCAGCTGAAGGACCAGTAGATTTTGTTTTTGCTAATTCTTCAAAATTTCCACCTTTATTTAATTCTTCAATGATAGACTTTGCTGTTTCCATCGTATCTACTAAGATATGTCGGGCGCTATATTCACTAGATGCAGGCGTTACGATTTGTGCTTGGTATATTTCTTTTAACATTTTTTCAGACGGTGGATTATCTTGTAAAAGTTTACCAATTCGGGCACGCGTAATTAAATTATGAATTTGTTCTTCTATTTCTAATTGTATAAATTTGTCTTTATCCAGGCCCTGTGTCATAGCGTCTTGATAGATCAACTCTCGATTGATTAATTCAGTAACCAACTCCTTACGTTTTGCTTCAGGAAAACCTGTTCCAGGACGTACGCCAATTCTTTTTTCGCCATACATACCGAGAACTTCATCGGAAATAACGGATCCATTTACCGTCGCTACCGCAGCTTGGTTTTCATTTGCGGAAATTGATACTGAATATAGTAAAGTAATTATTGATGCAGATTGCGCTAAACGCAAAAATCGAGTGTTCATTTTATGGAAGTACCTTGTTTAAAGACTACAGTTTTAGTTTAATTATTGTCGTATTGGTTCAATTTTAGTTAGGAAAAACTTTTTTAAAAGGTTTTACAATAACGTTTTTATAAACCCCTGCGGATACATAAGGGTCTTCATCAGCCCAGTTTTGAGCTGCAGCGAGTTCGGTAAACTCGGCAACCACCAAACTACCGCTAAAGCCATTTTCGCCAGGATCATCACTATCTATAGCTGGGTGAGGGCCAGCTAAAATCAAACGACCTTCGTCTTGCAAAGCTTGTAACCGAGCTAAATGTGCGGGTCGTGCTTGTGAACGTTTCTCTAAACTATTTTCTATGTCTTCACTAATGATGGCGTATAACATTAACCTTCCTCACTCTGTGCTTCTTGTTGTTTGATAAACTTCATGAGGTAGATACCTTGTATGATCACAAACGCAAAAGTTAATCCCATCATGCCGAACATTTTAAAATTCACCCAAGTGTCTGTATCGTAGTTGTAGACAACATAAAGATTGATAAAACCCAAAGCAGCAAAAAATGTTGCCCAGCTTAAATTTAATTTAATCCATGCAGTTTTTGGTAGAGCGATATTTGCACCTAACATACGTTCAATAAATGTTTTTTCACCAATGTATTGGCTACCGATAAATGCGATAGCAAAAAGCCAGTTAATGACGCTGGGTTTCCATTTTATAAATGTTTCATCTTGTAAAAAGAGAGTTAATCCGCCAAATACGGCAACCATCGCAAATGTAATCAAATGCATTTTTTCGACTTTTTTATGTCGATACCAGGCATAACTTACTTGTACAAGTGATGCGGCGATGATGACCGCAGTGGCCACATATAAGTCATACATTTTGTAAGCGATAAAAAACAGCAGTATTGGGAAAAAATCAGCTATAAATTTCATAAGTATTAGGTCTATTATATTAAGAATATGAGGGGAGGTATCATATCGTAAAATGGCTTGATACCCAAAATGAATAGAAATTATACAATCAGTATTTGAAGTTACTATTTTCGTGTAAAATCAGCCAATTATGTCTATATAGAATGAATGTTAAAAGTCTTCCAACTTTTTAAATTAACTATAATTGCTAACTTCCTAATTAATAGTTGATAAACGAAAATATCGTGGTAGTATACGCGCTCAAATCAGGTGCGGGGTGGAGCAGTCTGGTAGCTCGTCGGGCTCATAACCCGAAGGTCGTAGGTTCAAATCCTGCCCCCGCTACCAATTTTATATAACATTTATGTTAAATAAATTCCTGAAATGATTCTTCAGTCTGATGTATTCAGCATCCTTTATTTATCCAAAAGAATTATTTACTGCCTTATTGTTTTTCACGTATGCGAAACATTCTTTCAAACGTGAGCAAAGATGAATCTATATAGTTGAATATATCAACAAAATCTTTGTCATTTTATTCTCGATGTATTCTACCTGAATAGTGTGCAAGTGAACCTTTCCAGGTTATAGGTATATTTAACTAAATCCAATCCAGTAGGGTGTCTTCAAGTTTTTTTAGTGCCTGTTTATGTTTTTGATTAGGCATTCTTCGTATATTCTGTAATTTCCATTTAACTGCAGGTAGGTTTTGGATGTTTGCGTTAGGTGATAGTGACCAGTCAGGTGTTCCTTCCTTAAATGATTTCAGGAAATCATAGTCCTGCTGTGTGAATTGTATTTTTAACGCATTGATCATTTTTTCAGGTATCGTAATTAACTCGTTAATTGAAAAATTGAGGACACCCATTTAATTTCTTTACTGTGAATTTGAATGGGTGTCCTCGAAATCACGTTTCTTCAAACAGTCGCTTGTATCAAGATACAACGCGGTTCGCGTTAAACAGTGCTTTGTGCGCGACGAATTGCATACCGCAAATAGTTGAAGAGATTAAACCTAGAACATCAGACGAAGAAAAAAAGTGGATGTCTCTTGTTAATTCGGTATACACAAGTGATAGACAAGAGAAAGGCACTCAGAAACAATCAATTCGTGTCTATAATTTTTTTGCGCCACTAATGGGGGTGGGTGAGTTCACTGTAGGTGATCGTTCATCAATGGATAGATATGTATTGGTGCATTTCTCAAAAAAGAACTCTAAACCGTATGAACAAAATTATCATGATTTGATGCAGTTACCGCTAGAAAGACTTGGGAACATTTTGTTAAAAGATGCGCTCAATATTTCTGATGAAGATCTCATTAATATGCTCGAAGAGTGTCAGTCTATTATTAAACAAAAATCTTATCTTGTTGACAGGCCGTTATGGAACGCATCAATAGTCTTGTTTGGATTGAAAAAGCTTGCTGGTTTGGCCGGTGAGATTGTTAATGATGATATTGTTAATGAGATCATTAGTTCTTTTCATGTTAATGAAGAAGACAGTCAATCAAACGTCGATATTATTTTGGAACATTTTAAATCAATGTCGGAACTCGATCCAGCAAGAGAGGATGGCTATGCGTGGGGGAATTATGCGCTTAAATCTGGGTTGCACTATATGACTGACTTTAATAACTGCTATATTAATTTAACTGACGCATGGTTAATGTATTCTAATTGGTGTCATCACACTGGTGCAGTTATGCCGATTAGAAATCGCACTGACTTTATGAAGCAGATTGAACATCATGCTCTGTATGTTGATAAAGGTGTAAGAAAACGTTTCGAATATGATAAACAGAAAAGGTATCTGGTTTTAAAACGTGAAGTGTTCGATGATGAGATTGTAGAGCAAAAAAAATTCTCAGTTGTTGTTTAATTCAGATTGATCCATATTGGCTGCTGGTCTTTTGATCAGCGGCTTTTTTTTGTGACGATGTGACATGTGTGACATTGATATGTATACAGATATATAGAAACTTATTATCAAATCGAATCAGCGAGTCACTATCAGTATATCGTAAGCGATCAAGCACGAACATAATTGACAAGTTCAGTACGATCAATATTCCACGGCAGTAACATTTCAATTGATTCGACTGTTGCCGCCGTTGGCAGTTTGGTAAATATCCATTTCAGGTAATCGTATTCGTTCAGTCCATTGGCTTTTGCGGTTTCAATCAGGCTATATAAATTGGCACTGGCTGTGGCCCCAGCCTGACTTGCACTGAACAACCAATTCTTGCGGCCAAT